>Ga0172375_10002839_pt1 | contig 26744 bp, 23 predicted proteins | sample LakKiv1m_FD_114537 | JGI IMG/M metagenome (GOLD analysis project Ga0172375, IMG submission 114537) | Freshwater microbial communities from Kabuno Bay, South-Kivu, Congo - kab_092012_11.1m | ecosystem: Environmental > Aquatic > Freshwater > Lake | place: Democratic Republic of the Congo...
CAGTCTGGTGTCCATAGCAAGGTGGCCCCACCCCTTCCCATCCCGAACAGGACCGTGAAACACCTCCGCGCCAATGATAGTGAGCACCTCGCTCGCGAAAGTAGGTCAACACCAGACTACCCCCATACCCAAAAAGCCCAACCCCCAAAGGTTGGGCTTTTTTATTGCCTGTTGCCGGGCCGGCTCCAGTAGAATCCGCCGCCATGAAAACGACCTTTCTAGATTTCGAGCAGCCGGTCGCAGAACTTGAAGCGAAAATCGAACAGCTGCGTTTTGTGCAGGATGATTCCGCGGTCGATATCTCCGACGAGATTGGCCGCCTCGAAGGGAAAAGCGCTGCGCTCGTCAAGGACATCTACGCCAAACTGAGCCCTTGGCAGATCGCGCAGGTAGCCCGCCATCCGCAACGCCCCTATTCGCTTGACTACTACGACATGATCTTCACCGATTATGTCGAGTTGCATGGCGATCGTGCGTTTGCCGACGATCATGCGATCGTCGGCGGCATGGCGCGCTTCAATGGCCAGTCCTGCGTCGTGATCGGCCACCAGAAAGGGCGCGATACCAAGGATAAGATCCATCGCAACTTCGGCATGCCGCGTCCCGAGGGTTATCGCAAGGCCTTGCGCCTGATGCGGCTTGCGGAAAAGTTCGGCATGCCGGTGTTTACCTTCGTCGATACGCCGGGGGCCTATCCGGGCATTGGTGCCGAAGAGCGCGGCCAGTCGGAGGCGATCGGTCGCAACCTCTATGAAATGGCCGAGCTTAAAGTGCCGCTGATCTGTACGATCATCGGTGAGGGCGGCTCGGGCGGAGCCTTGGCGATTGCGGCCGGGGATGCAGTGCTGATGATGCAGTACTCGACTTACTCCGTCATTTCGCCGGAGGGGTGCGCCTCCATCCTCTGGAAGAGCGCGGAACGCGCGGCGGATGCTGCCGAAACGCTGGGCATTACCGCGTCGCGATTAAAGACGCTCGGACTGGTCGATCGCGTGGTCAATGAGCCGCTCGGCGGCGCGCACCGCGACCCACGCACGGCGGCGCTGTCGCTGAAGAAGGCTTTGCAGGATGCCTTGCGTCAGCTGCAGGGGCTGTCCGCCGAGGAACTTGTCGAGCGTCGCTACGAGCGCTTGATGAGTTATGGCAAGTACAAGGAAGTTACCGAGCATTGATCCTACGGAAGCTGTGGCACGCGGGCTGACCACGGTGCTGGCAGACTGTCTGCGGCACCATGTGCAGGCAGGACAACGGCTGGTGGTGGGGCTGTCGGGCGGTGTCGATTCCGTCGTGCTGCTGCATGCCTTGGCCTCGATGCAGCGCGACGGCGTGTCGGCGCTGCATGTCCATCACGGTCTCAGTCCCAATGCAGACCGATGGGCGGCAATCACTGCGGATTTTGCCCGGCAGCTGGCCGTGCCTTTCGAATGCGTCACAGTGGAGGTCGAACGCGGCTCCGCAGACGGTCTCGAAGCGGCGGCGCGCCGCGCACGCCACGCGGCATTCGCCGCGGTGCAAGACGACTGGATCGTCCTGGCGCACCATCGCGACGATCAGGCCGAGACACTCCTCTTCAACCTGCTGCGCGGCACCGGAGTGGCCGGCGCGGCAGCGATGCGCGAGCGCAGCGGACGCCTGCTGCGCCCTTTTCTGTCAGTCGGGCGTGACGACATCATGCGCTATGCGGCCGAGCACCGGCTCGACTGGGTGGAGGACGAGAGCAATGCCGATACGCGCCATGCGCGGAATTTTCTGCGGCATCGCATCCTCGCGCCCTTGTCGCAGCGCTTTCCTGCTGCCGCAAAGAATCTTGCCGGCGCGGCGGCGCGTTTCGCCGAGGCGCAGGATCTGCTCGATGACCTCGCGCGCGCGGATCTGGGCAGCGTGACGGATTTCCCCCTGCCGGTGGCTACCCTGCAGGCGCTGGACGAGCCGCGCGCGCGCAACGTGCTGCGCTATCTGCTGGCGCGGCGTGGCGTGCCGATTCCTGGCGAGGCACGGTTGCGCGAGGCGCTGCGGCAGATGCTGTCGGCTGCGGCCGATCGCCATCCCGCGCTGCAGCTTGGTCGCCATCGTCTGACGCGGCGACGCGGACTGCTCTACATCGAACCGAGCACCGACAGCCGCTGAGCCAGTTCGACGGCCGAGCGCACCCCCATTTTTTCGAAGATGCGCGCGCGATGGACCTCGACGGTGCGCATGGCAATCTGCAATTCGTCGGCGATTACCTTGTTGAGCTTGCCGGCGAGAATGCATGTCATCACCTCGCGCTCGCGCTCGGTCAGGGTGGCCAGACGCTCCTCGATTTCCGCTTTCATGCCGTCCCGCCAGCGCCGACTTTCCTCATGACGCAGGGCTTCGCTCACGCGGTCGGCCAGTTCGTTGTCGTTGAACGGCTTTTCGATGAAGTCGAAGGCGCCGCGCTTGAGCGCTTTTACGGCCAGCGGCACGTCGCCGTGGCCTGTGAGGAAAATCACCGGCATCGCGCAGCCGCGCTCCAGCAAGCGGTCGAACAACTCGGTACCGGTCATACCGACCAGGCGGATATCGAGCAGGAGACAGCCGCTCAGGTCGTCGCGATAGTCCGCGAGGAAAGTTTCGGCCGACGGCCAGGCGCGGCTTTGCATGCCGCGCGAGCGCAGCAGCCAAGCCAGCGCGTCGCGGATCGCGGCATCGTCATCGACGAGATAGACCAAACCCCGGCTCATGCTGCAGATAGTGGCAGTGAAATAGTGAATACGGTACCACCTTCCGGCCCCGCCTCGAACCAGAGACGGCCGTGATGGGCTTCGACAACGGAGCGGCAAATGTTCAACCCGACCCCGAGTCCTTCGAGCTTGGTCGTGTAGAAAGGCTCGAACAGCTGGGCGGCGGTTTCCGCCGAGATGCCGTTGCCGCAGTCGGCGATCGAAATCATGACCTGGCCGTCAATGATCTTTGCGCTGACCGTGAGGACGCGACGCTCTTCTTCAGTCTGGGCCATTGCTTCCAAGCCGTTGCGCATCAGGTTGAGGATGGCCTGCCCAAGCAGGATGCCATCGGCCTGGATCACCGGCAAGGCGGGCGCGAGGTCGCGCACGATGCGCACCCGCTGCCGGCGCGCGTCGGCCTCGATCAGCGTGAGCAGGTCGGCAAGCAGGGTGTCGAGCTCGCAGGGCTCGGTCTTCGGTTCATGGCGGCGCACGAATTCGTAAATGCGGCGGATGATGCGGCCGGCCCGCTGCGCCTGATCCTGGCATTTGGCCAGCGCCTCGTCGATTTCCGCCGGCGCTGCGCCGGCAGCGATGAGATTGCGGCAGCCCGCGGCGTAGCTGGAGATCGCCGACAGCGGCTGGTTCAGTTCGTGTGCGAGGCTCGATGCCATTTCGCCCATCGTGATCAGGCGGGCGCTGGCCTGCAAGCGCTCTACCTGCTGGCGCGCCAGTTCCCCGGCCCGCTTGCGCTCGGTGATGTCGACGACCGAACCCATCCAGCCCGTATGCTTCCCGCGATGGTCGATCAGCGGGGCCTCGATGATCAGCGCATCGAAAACCTCGCCATTGCGGCGCTTGAGCTTGATCTCGAAACCCTCGGTCGGCGCCTCGCCGGCAAGCACTTTCGCATGCATCGCGCGTGTTTCGTCGAGATATTCATCGGCCCAGTAGGGCATCGGCGGCAGGCAGCCGACCAGCTCTTCGGCCGTACGGCCGACCATGCGGCAGAATGCCGGATTGACATAAGTGATCTTGCCGTCGAGGGCGCGGGCGCGCAGCCCCGTCTGTACCGAGTCCTCCATCGCCTTGCGGAACGCCACTTCGTTCTGCAGTGCCGATTCCGCGACCAGACGTCCTTGCACGTGCCGGCGCAACGTCCACAGGCTGACCAGCACGAGCGCGGCGAGCAGCGCCAGACCGGCCGTGATCAGGCGGCTCGGCAACGAACTGGGCAGCCGGTAGGGCGAGGCACGCAGCATCAAGCCGTGGCCGGGCGGTTCGAAAGGCATCTGGTAATCGTTGCCGGCCTCGACCGTGCCGACGCTGGTGCGCTGGCCCAGCGACTGGTTCGATTGGTCGACAATGGCGATGTGGTAGCGTTGAGCGAGCCACCACGGCACGGCATCGGCGAGCAGGCGGCGGATCGAGTAGACGCCGACGGCCGTACCGGCGAGTTCGCCATGGCGGAAAACCGGTACATGCACTTCGAATTGCCAGTCGCCCTGACTGACGGGATGGGGTGGGCCATACACCGCATGGCCGAGCGAGCGTGCGAGTTCCTGCGGCGCAGCGGATTCGCCCGGGGCCGCGCCGCCGTTGCCGGCGTCGGTCGCCGGCGGCAGGGCATGCCGCATGCGGCCGTCCGCGGCATGCCACAGCACTTGCGTGATGCCGGTATTACTCCCGATCACCGTGGCCGCGTGGGCTTCGAAGACGTCGTGCTGCGCGATGCGCTGCGGATCGAAACGACCGAGGATATCTTCGTTGTGCGTGAGCACGAAACGCAGGTTCTGTTCGAGCCAGAGCATGTCGCTGATCAGCGTGGCGCGTTGTTCCTCGCGCTCCGTGCGCTGGATGAACCAGAACAACGTAAGGATCGCCGTCACGAACAGCAGGAAGGAAACCCTTGGCAGCCACCACCAGAGATGGCCGAAACTCGGCGCTGGCGGGACGGCACGCGTACTCATCAGACACCCAGGTAACGATGCCAGATGCCATGGTCGGCATCCAGTTCGGCCGAACTGCCCCGCCAGACGATGCGGCCCTTTTCGATGATGCTGTGCCGGTCGGCGAGCGCGATCAACCGCTCGACGTATTTGTCGATGACGAGGATGGTCTGCCCGACGGCGCGCAGGCTGGCGAGGCAAGACCAGATTTCCTCGCGAATCAGCGGCGCGAGTCCCTCGGTGGCTTCGTCGAGGATCAGCAGGCGCGGATTGGTCGTCAGCGCACGGCCGATGGCGAGCATCTGCTGCTCGCCGCCCGACAGGCGGTTGCCGAGATGATGCTTGCGTTCCGCGAGTTGCGGAAAGAAGGCGAATACCTTGGCGGCGGTCCAGGGATCGGGATTGCCAAAACGGTTGGCGGCGAAAGCGACGAGATGCTCCTTCACGGTGAGATTCGCGAAGACCTGGCGGCCCTCCGGCACCAGCGCGATACCCCGGCGCGCGATGCGGTCGGGACGCAGGGCGGCGATGTTCTCGCCGGCGAAACGAATCTCCCCGCCGCCCATGGGTAGAAGAGGCAGCAAGCCGCAGAGCGCGCGCACCGTCGAGGTCTTGCCCATGCCATTGCGGCCGAGCAGGGTGGCCACCTCGCCCGCGCGGATGTCGAAGCCGATGTCGAACAACACCTGGCATTCGCCATAGGCCGCCGCGAGTTGGCTGACTGCGAGCAGGGCGCTCATTGGCTATCGTCGCCCAGATAGGCACGCCGCACATCGGGATGATTGCGCACGACGCCCGGCGCGTCGCTGACGATCACGCGGCCGGCGACCAGCACGGAAATGCGGTCGGCGAGGCGGAACACGATATCCATGTCGTGCTCGACCAGCAGCACCGTCTGCGTGCCTTTCAAAGCGGCGATCAGCGCGGCCATGTGGGCCGATTCCTCCGGGCCCATGCCCGCCATCGGCTCGTCGAGCAGCAGCAAGCGGGGGCGCGTGGCGAGCGCCATCGCCAGCTCGAGCGCACGCTGCTGGCCATGCGCGAGATCGGCGGCGAGCTGACCGGCGGACTCGGCGAGGCCGACCCGGCCGAGCCATTCCTCGGCTTCCGCGGTCATGCGAAAGTCGGCGCTGGCGGGACGGCACATGCGGAAGCTTGATCCCCAGTCGCGGCGGCGCGACAGCACGGCAAGACAGACATTTTCGAGCACCGGCAGGTGCGGGAAGATCTGCGTGATCTGGTAAGAGCGCGTGATGCCCAGCGCGACGCGTTCGTGCATGTTCCGGTGTGCGATGTCGGCACCGGCGAAAACGATGCGGCCGGCAGTCGGGCGCTGCGCGCCGGAAATCAGGTGGATCAGCGTGGTCTTGCCCGCGCCGTTCGGGCCGATGAGTGCATGGATTGTGCCGCGCTCGATGCGCAGGTCGACGCCATTGATGGCCCACAGGCCGCCGAAGTGGCGCTTGAGGCCGGCGATTTCCAGCAGCGCGCTCATGCCCGGCGCCTTCTCGCCAGTCCCGCGAGTCCATGGGGTGCGAACAGCACGACTGCCAGCAGCGCCAGGCCGATGACCAGATGCGTGTATTCGGTGATCTGTCCGAGCGCCTCTTCGAGGCCAAGCAGGACGAGCGCGCCAAGCACGCCGCCGTAGCGCTGTCCGACACCGCCGAGGATCACCATCACCAGCAGCATGCCGGACTGCGTCCAGTAGAGCAGATTCGGACTGGCGAGCCCCTCCTGGTTGGCCAGCAGGGCGCCGGCGAGTCCCGCCACCCCCGCGCCGATGACGAAGCACACCAGCTTGAGGCGATCGACAGGAAAGCCGAGCGCTTCCATGCGTTGCTCGTTCTGGCGCAGGCCGGCCAGCGCGCGGCCGTAGGGCGAGCGGGCCAGCCGTCTGAGCGCGATCAGGCAGATGGCGAGGGTGGCGAGGGCGATCCAGTAGAGCGTCGTGTCGCTGGCGAGATCGAGGGGGGCGAGCGTCGAGCGCTGCGCCAGCGGCAGGCCATCGTCACCGCCCGCGCTCTGCAGCGAGATGATCGAGTAATAGATCATCTGGGCAAAGGCCAGCGTGATCATGATGAAGTACACGCCGCGCGTACGCAGCGACAGCGCGCCGATGGCCAGCGCCGCGACAACGGTGGCCAGGATGGCGAGCGGCCAGGCGATCCACGCGGAGACGATGCCTGCCTGCATCAGGAAGGCGACGACATATGCGCCGCCACCGAAGAAGGCCGCATGGCCGAAGGCGACCATGCCACCATAGCCGACGATGAAGTTGAGGCTGGTGGCCGCCAGCGCAAAAATCAGCAGGCGGGTGGCGAAGCCGATGTAGAACGCCTCGCCGAGCGCCAGCAGGATGAAGGGCAGTCCGGCCGCGGCCAGCAGCACGCCGGCCTCGACAAAGTTGCCACGCCTGGACTTGTTCATGCGCGTGCCGGGAACAAGCCCTGCGGACGCCAGAACAGGATGGCGGCCATCAGCAGGTAGATCATGATCGAGGCCAGCGCCGGACCGAGATGCCCGGCGACCTCCGGCGAACTCACGGTGCGCAGCAGCGTCGGCAGCAGGGCGCGGCCGAGCGTGTCGACAATACCCACCAGCAATGCGCCGACCAGTGCGCCGCGGATCGAGCCGATGCCGCCGATGACGATGACGACGAAGGCGAGGATCAGGATGCTCTCGCCCATGCCGACCTGCACGGCGAGCAATGGCCCGAGCAACGTACCGGCAGCGGCGGCGAGCGCCGCGCCCAGCGCAAAAAGGCCGGTGAACAGCCAGCGCACATCGACGCCCATGCACTCGGCCATCGTGCGGTTGGCAGCACCGGCGCGCACCCACATACCGACGCGCGTGTGGCTGACGAGCACGTAGAGGCAGAGTGCCACGAGCAGGCCGACGGCGATGATCAGCAGGCGGTAGGCGGGATAGCTGAAGCCGAACAGTTCGACCGGCCCGGCCAGTGCGGCCGGCGGATTTAGAAGTAAAGGCTGCGGCCCCCAGATCATGCGCACGAGGTCGTTGGCGATCAGGATCAGCGCGAAGGTGGCGAGCACCTGCGTCAGATGATCGCGCCGGTAGAGTTTGCGCAGCAGCAGGAGTTCGAGCACGATACCGATGACGGCCATGCCGAGCATCGCGGCGAGCAGGCCCGTGACGAAGGAACCGGACGCCTGCGCGGCGGCGGCGCCGAGATAGGCACCGCCCATGTAGAGCGAGCCATGCGAGAGGTTGATCATGTCCATGATGCCGAACACGAGCGTCAGCCCGGAGGCGATCAGGAACAGCATCAGGCCGAACTGCAGGCCGTTTAGGAGTTGTTCGAGAACCAGTTGCGTCATCGGTCGCTATCCATGCGCGGGTGCCGAAGGCGCTCGCTGGAATCAGGCCGGTCGGGGCTTGTTCGGGTTGTTGTGTGGCCTGCCCTGGTTATTGCCCTGCGGGCGTCCGCCGGGGCCGCCGGGTTTGCCACCGCCCTTGCCCTTCATGCGGTTCTTCTGGTGGAAACCGCCGCCGGGTTTCGCGCCGCCGTAGGCGCCCAGCGGTTGCTGGTTGCCGGCGCGGTTGCCCGGCGCGGTCTGGATCTCGAGTTCGTTGAGTTCATCCCACTCGGCATCGGTGCGATCACGTTCCGGAATGGATTGCAATTCGCGGATACGCCGCCGCGGATCGAACTGGGGTGCCGCGGGCGCGGGTGCGGCAAGGGGGGCAGCTACGGGCGCGACAACAGGCGCGACAACAGGCGCAGCCACGGCGGGGGCTGCATCCGGAGAGGAAAGTTCTTCGTTCTCCACGGGAGTTCCGATCTGTAAAAAAAGTGTCAGAAAGTCAGGTGCGGGAATCCTTCATCCCGCGGCCCGCGATTTTCGAGGGCCATGGCGCGCCTGCATTTTTTGCATTGTCTGGCGCGCAAAACGTAATTTACCAGAAAACCGCGGTCCGGCCAGCCATTTGGCCGGGCCGCGGGCTTAGAACATCAGAACATCAGCCGCAGCTGCCGACGGCGCCGCAGGCGGTGCAGAAGTCGCAGCCGTCCTTCTTGATGACCGTCATGTTGCCGCACTCGGCGCACAGCGAACCTTGGGTGACCTTGAGTTCGCCCTTCTTCTCGCTCGGGCGCTCGAGGATGCCCATCTCGCGTGTCGGGAAGCCATGTTCGTCGAGGATGCCGAGCATCGCGTAACGATGCATGATTAGCCGCGCGATGTAGGCAACGGTCGAGGGCCAGTTCTGCTGCTTGTTGGAGCCGGGCACGCGCGCCATGAAATCGCCGAGCGGCTCGGGGTAGTTGAGCAGTTTGCGCAGCTTCATGCCGATCCAGGCCGGGTCCATCACGCGCATGTCGAGCGACAGCAGCTTGGTCAGGCCGTCGAGGGCGCGCGGATAGTTGCCGGAGAGCCAGCAGGAGTAAGGCCGCGTGACGCCGTTCGGCAGCGTGATTTCCTTGAGGCCGAGCACGAAGTCCTCGCGCGAGGCGGGGTTGACGATGTCCACCGTCCAGGACAGCGTGCCGTCGGTGCCGGTCTTCGGCTCGTCGCGGCTGAACATGCAGTCCAGCACGGGCGTGCAGGCATCCGTGTCGAGCGCGCCAAGCTGCTCGCAGCGGTAGCGGATCACCTGGGCCATCGCCGAGACCGAGCCGGGCATCATCTTGAGTTCGCCGTGCGGCGGCATCGGCATCTCGAAGGGCTCGTCGCCGACGGTGCCGGCCAGCACGTCGAGCTTGAGCTTCAGCCAGGCCGGGTCGTTGGCGCGCATGTCCATCGACAGCGTCTTGGCGACGGCGCCGAGGCCGCGCGGCTGTTCGGTGCCGTTGACCCAGATTTCAAAAGGCACGGACTGGCGCTTCTCGTTTTCGATCTGGCCGACAAACAGGGCGAATTCGCCATGCGGCGTCTCGATCATGTAGGTCCAGGCGGCATTGCCGTCGGAGAGGCGCGGGCGGCCGGGCCAGCGCAGCGAGGCCAGCACGGGCGCGGGCAGGGAACCGATCGACATGCGGCGGTTGGCACAGTCGATGGTGACGTCCTGCGGTTGCTTCTGGTTGTTCTGGCCCTGCCCGGATCCCTGCGCGGGCTGCTGCGGTTCGACGGAAAGCACGCTGCCCAGCACGGCGTTGGGCCGATAGGTGGCAAGCCCCTTGAGGCCCGATTTCCAGGCAACCATGTAGAGGTCCTCGAACTCGGCGTAGGGATAGTCGGCCGGGACATTGACGGTCTTGGAGATCGAAGTGTCGATGTAGGGCGCGACCGCCGCGACCATCTGTTCGTGCGCCTGCGCGGAGATTTCCAGCGCGGTGACGAAGTAGTCGGGCAGTTTGCTGGCATCGCCGCCCTGGTGCTTGAAGAGGCGCCAGGCGTAATCCTCGACCGCGTATTCCTTGTGTGTGCCGTCGGCCATGCGCTTCTTGCGTGTGTAGGTCCAGGAGAAGGGCGGCTCGATGCCGTTCGAGGCGTTGTCGGCGAAAGCCAGCGAGATCGTGCCGGTTGGCGCGATCGACAGCAGGTGCGAGTTGCGGATGCCGTGCTTGCGGATCTGATCCTTGATGTGCTGCGGCAGGCGCGAGGCGAAGTTGCCGCCGGACAGGTGGAGAGCGGCGTTGAGGAGCGGGAAGGCGCCGCGCTCCTTGGCCAGTTCGACCGAGGCGAGGTAGGCGCGGTCGCGCATGTATTCGGAGATCTTGGCGGCGGTATGCCGGGCTTCCTCGGTGTCATAGCGCAGCCCGAGCATGATCAGCGCGTCGCCGAGGCCGGTAAAGCCGAGGCCGACGCGGCGCTTGGCGGCCGCTTCGGCCTGTTGCTGCGGCAGCGGCCAGTGCGTCGCGTCGAGCACGTTGTCGAGCATGCGGATCGAGGTGTCGATCACCTTGCCGAAGGCCGCGTAATCGAAGTCGGCGGTTTCGCTGAAGGCCTGGTTGATGAACAGCGTGAGGTTGATCGAACCGAGGCAGCAGCAGCCGTAGGGCGGCAGCGGCTGCTCGGCGCAGGGGTTGGTCGCCTCGATGGTCTCGCAGTAGTTGAGGTTGTTGTCCTTGTTCATGCGATCGATGAACAGGATGCCCGGCTCGGCATGATCGTAGGTCGAGCGCATCACCTGGTCCCACAACTGGCGGGACGGAATCTTGCGATAGACCCACAGGCCGTCATCGCGCTGGTAGGCGCCGGCCTGTTTGATGTCGGCGGAGGGTTCGGCGCGATGGACCAGTTCGACGTCGGTATTCGCCTCGACGGCCTGCATGAAGGCGTCGGTGACGCCCACGGAGATGTTGAAGTTGGTCAGGTCGCCCTTGTCCTTGGCGTGGATGAAGGCTTCGATGTCCGGGTGGTCGCAACGCAGCACGCCCATCTGGGCGCCGCGGCGCGAACCCGCGGATTCGACGGTCTCGCACGAGCGATCGAACACGCGCATGTAGGAAACCGGGCCCGAGGCGCGCGACTGCGTGCCTTTCACATGAGCGCCGACCGGGCGGATGCTGGAAAAGTCATAGCCGACGCCACCGCCGCGGCGCATTGTCTCGGCCGCCTGCGACAGGGCGGTATAGATGCCGGGGCGGCCATCCACCACTTCGGAAATCGAGTCGCCGACCGGTTGGACGAAGCAGTTGATCAACGTGGCGCGCAGTTCGGTGCCGGCGGCGGAGTTGATGCGGCCGGCGGGCACGAAGCCGTTTTCCTGCACTTCGAGGAAGCGGGATTCCCAGGTGGCACGCTTGTCCTCGGTTTCATAGCCGGCGAGGGCGCGGGCGACGCGGGCGCGCACGTCGTGGACGTTGCGCTCGCTGCCCTTGGCGTACTTCTCCAGTAACACCTCACCGGAAATCTCCTGCGGCAGGGGCAGGCCCAGTTGTCCGGTGTACTCCTCATCCTGATGTATTTCTTGGGCGGTCTGGTCAGTGGTCATGGTCAGTGATCGGGCTCTTGTTCTTGGGTGGAAAAGCAATGGTTGCGAAGCATAGCCATCGTCCGGAAAACTGCAAAGCGAAAAATTTTTGCTTTATTGAAAATCAATGAGTTATGAATTTATCTAGTGGTCGGTAAAATTTATACCACTAGATATAGTGTGTTTCGCGGCAAAAAAAGCACGCAAAAAATCAGTCTGTTGTACGAACTGAAGCGGGTTCTGAAAACCGCCGGTTTTGCTGCGGTGCGATATCCGCGTCCCGAAACGGGGGCTTGACGAATTTCAAAACGACACGCTTGCTAACTCCAATAAGGCCGGAAAAAAGCTTGCCGTATTACTTTAGACGGGATTCGAGATTTTCCCAGCGCTCCAGCAGTCCCAGCAACTCCTCGTCGATGGCGGCGAGACGCGTGGCAACCGCCTGTGCTTCAAGCGGTTTTTCATAAAGCGCCGGATCTTCGAGGCGCGCGGTCAGGGTGGTTTGCTCGGCTTCGAGGCCGGCGATGCGGTTGGGCAGGGCTTCCAGTTCGCGCTGCTCCTTCCAGGAGAGCCCCTCCGATTTCGGTTTCGACTTGTTCTCGTGCCGTCCCGCCAGCGCCGACTTTTGCCGGGGCTTTGCCGATTTTTCAGCTTCCTTCTGGCCGGCTTGATACGCCGCCCAGTCACTGTAGCCGCCGGCGTACTCGTGCCACGTTCCGTCTCCTTCCGCAGCGATGGTCTGGGTGACGATGGCGTCGAGGAAGGCGCGGTCGTGGCTGACGAGAAAGACGGTACCCGGATAATCCTGCAGCAGGTCTTCCAGCAGGTCGAGCGTCTCGATGTCGAGGTCGTTGGTCGGCTCGTCGAGCACCAGCACGTTGGCCGGCCGCGCGAACAGCCGCGCCAATAACAAGCGGTTGCGTTCGCCGCCGGACAGCGACTTGACCGGCGAGCGGGCGCGCTGCGGCGCGAACAGGAAGTCGCCGAGGTAGCCGACGACGTGTTTCTTCGTGCCGGCGATCTCGACCCAGTCCGAGCCGGGCGAGATCACGTCGGCCAGCGTTGCCTCGGGGTCGAGCTGGGTGCGGAACTGGTCGAAGTAGGCGACGTCCATCTTGGTGCCACGCTTCACCGTGCCGCTGTCGGGTTGCAGTTCACCGAGAATCAGTCGCAACAGTGTGGTCTTGCCGGCGCCATTCGGGCCGATGATGCCGATGCGGTCGCCGCGCAGGATGCGTGTCGAAAAGTCGCGTACCACCGTTTTCGCGCCGAAGGCTTTATTGACATGCAGCAGTTCCGCAACGACCTGGCCGCTTTTCCCGCCGGCGTCGAGTTGCAGCTTCACGTCGCCGAGCCGTTCGCGCCGGGCCGCGCGCTCGGCGCGCAGCTTGTCCAGCCGCTGCACGCGGAACACGGCACGCGTGCGGCGCGCTTCGACGCCCTGGCGGATCCAGGCTTCTTCCTCCTTCAGCAGCTTGTCGGCGCGCGCAGCGGCCTTGGCCTCGTCGGCCAGTTCCTGCGCCTTGCGCGTCTGCCAAGCCGCGAAACTGCCGGGATAGCTCGCCAGCCGGCCGCGATCGAGCTCGACGACGCGCGTCGCCAGCCGGTCGAGGAAGCGTCGGTCGTGAGTGACGAACAGCAGCGTCACGCCCGCTTCCAGCAGGAAATCCTCCAGCCATTCGATGGCCGCGATGTCGAGGTGGTTGGTCGGCTCGTCGAGCAGTAGCACGTCGGGAGCCACCGGCAGCGCCTGCGCCAGCGCGAGGCGCTTCTTTTGTCCGCCCGACAGCGAGCCGACGCGGGCGTCGGCAGTCAGCCCGAAACGCGCGATGACTTGCTCCGCGCGTGCCTCGTAGGCCCAGACACCCAGTGTTTCCATTTCGTGCTGCAGGGTGTCCATGCGCGCCAGCAGCGTTTCATGATCGGCCGCCGCCTCTGTCATGCGATGCGCGACCTCGTGGTAATCGGCGAGCAGCCGCGCCGTGTCGCCCATGCCGGCGACCACCGCCGCGAAGACGGTCAGGTCGGGATCAAAGGGCGGTTCCTGCGGCACATAGCCGAGCTTGAGGCCAGGCTGTGTCCACAGCGTGCCGTCGTCGAGATGAGCGCGGCCGGCCAGCGCGGCGAGCAACGAGGACTTGCCGGTGCCGTTGCGGCCGATCAGTGCGACGCGCTCGCCGGCATCCAGCTGGAACGCGGCGGCGTCGAGCAGGGGTACGTGGCCGTAGGCGAGGCAGCCGTTGTCGAGTTTGATGAGGGGCATGGGTCAGGTGCGAGCGAGTCTGTTCTTCAGGGTCTTGCCCAGTTCGAAAGCGCCCAGCGCGATGGCCCCGGCGACGACGCCGACGATCATTCCGGCGAGCGGGGGCAGCACCGCGCCAATCCAGCCCAACCCATCGGCCCAGTGTTCAATGGCATGGCTGAAAGGCAGGCCATGCAGCAGGATGCCGCCGCCGACGAGAAACATCGCGGCGGTGCCGACGACGGCGAGCGTCTTCATCAGCTTGGGTGCGGCGCGTAATAGCGCGCGGCCGATCCCCTGCGCCAGTGCGTTGCGTTTGGCCGCGAGGTGCAGGCCGAGGTCGTCCATCTTGACGATGGCGGCGACGATGCCATACACGCCCACGGTCATCAGGATGCCGATGCCGACGAGCACGACGACTTGCGTCGCGAAGGGCTTGGTGGCGACCGTGCCGAGCGCGATGACGATGATTTCGGCCGAGAGCACGAAGTCGGTGCGGATCGCACCCTTGATTTTCTCGGCCTCGCGGGCCGCGAAGTCGGCAATGTCGGCGGCAAGATCTTTTTCTTCCTCATGCTTGCCGTGCAGGAATTTCCCGGCGAGTTTCTCGACGCCCTCGAAGCAGAGGTAGAGGCCGCCGATCATCAGCAGCGGCATGACGAGCCAGGGCAGCAGGGCGCTGATCGCCAGTGCCGCAGGCACGAGGATCGCCTTGTTCTTCAGCGAGCCGACGGCGACAGCCAGGACCACCGGCAACTCGCGGTCGGCATGCACGCCGCTGACCTGCTGGGCGTTGAGCGCAAGGTCGTCGCCGAGCACGCCGGCGGTTTTCTTCGCGGCGACCTTGGTCATCGCGGCGACATCGTCGAGGATCGACGCGATGTCGTCGAGCAGGGCAAGCAGGCTGGCGCCGGCCATCTGGTGGAACGCCTTACGTGCCGACCGCCGAACCCGGGCGGTTCAGCGACCCGCGTTGGGCCGAGGTTGGCGATGCGGCGTTAGAGTATCTGGCAGACATCATTGAACTCCGGACGCGGACTGCGCGGGAACAGGCCCGCCGGGTCGCCGTAACCCAGGCTGCAGATGAAATTGGCCTTGACCGGCGTGCCGGCGAAGAATTCGGCATTGACCTGGTCGGCGTCGAAACCGGACATCGGACCGCAGTCGAGCCCCAGCGCGCGGGCGGCCAGCATGAAATAGGCACCTTGCAGGCTGCTGTTGCGAAAGGCGGTGGCTTCGATCAGCGCCTGGTTGCCAACGAACCACGACCGCGCGTCGGTATGCGGAAACAACTTGGGCAGTTGCTCGTAAAAGGCCAGGTCCATGCCGAGGATCGCGGTTACGGGTGCGGCCTGCACCTTGGCGCGGTTGCCTTCCATCAGCAGCGGGACGAGGCGGGCTTTCGCCGCGGGCGATTTCACATAGACCACGCGCAGCGGCCAGCAATTGGCGCTGGTCGGTCCCCATTTCATCAGGTCGTGTAGTTCCGTCAGCAGGTGGTCGGGCACGGGTTTGTCCTGCCAGGCATTCTGGCTGCGGGCATTGCGAAAAAGCTGGTCGAGGGCGGTGTTGTCGAGCGGCATGGCTTATCCTTTCAGTCTGAAACGAGCTGGAAACGGGAGGAGTATATGGAACGAATCACCATTTCGCTGGACGAGGCGCTGGCGCGCGAATTCGACGCGCTGATCGAGCGACGCGGCTACCAGAATCGCTCCGAGGCGTTCCGCGACCTGTTGCGCGAGCATCTCGAAGCGGCGCGCCAGAGCGTGGCAGCTGGCGCTGCGGGGCAGTGCGTGGCCAACCTCTCCTATGTCTACGACCACCATGCCCGCGACCTGGCCGAGCGGCTGACGAGTTTGCAGCACGATCACCATGACCTGACGGTTGCGACCATGCACGCGCATCTCGACCACGACAATTGCCTCGAAAGCGTTATCCTGCGCGGGCCGACGGGCAGCGTGCGTGCCTTCGCCGACGCGTTGACCGCCGAGCGCGGCGTGCGCCACGGCCAGATCAACATCGTTTCGGTGGAGATCGCCAGCAGCGCGCATGCGCATGGCTACCTCCCGCGCGGCGCGGCGACCCACGTACATCTCAAACCGAAGGATTGAGCGCGGCTTCGATTGCGTTGCCGACTTCGACTGGCGCTTCGGCCATCAGGGCGTGGCCGACGTCGTCGAGTTCGACGAGGCGGGCGTGGGGAATCAGGCGAATGAGCCGGTGGGCAGCCTTGATGGAGGTCATGCGGTCGGCCATGCCGGCGATGATCGTCACCGCGCAGTCGAGTTGCTCGGCCGTCTTTCCCTGTCGGTAGGCGTTGCAGGCGGACAGGTCGTTGAACAGCGTGCCAGCGGGCTGGCGCTCCATGATGCGTAGATTGATGGCCGGCAGCCAGATGCCATGACTGCCCCGGTTGCCGCCGCGCCATGCCATGGCAGAGTGCGACCAGCGGTTGATGAGGGCGATGGCTTTGGGCTCATCGTCGCGCGCCGCTTCGAGCAGGACGGGCGCGACCGGCATCGGAATCGCCGTGCCGAGCATGACGAGGTGGCTGGCATGACTGCCCAATCGCGCGGCAGCTTCAAGTGCGACCAGTGAGCCCATGCTGTGGCCGATGAGCGTGATGGATGGGGTTCGTGCCGTCCCGTCAGCGCCGAGTTTTGCCAGCAGTGCCACCAACCATTCGGCCATGGCTTCGATGCTGGGCAGGGGCGGCCCAGCGCTGCGGCCATGACCGGGCAGGTCGGGGGCGAGGATGTTGCGGTCGGGGCCGGCCAGGCGCGTGACCAGCGACTTCCAGACGAAGTGGTCGTGCTGGGCGCCGTGGATGAAAACCAGAGTGGGCAGGGCAGCGGAAAAAGCCTGACCGCCCGTGTCGATGAAAACGGGCGGGCCGTTCAGTGCGACCTGCATGACCGTAAGCGGTCAGGCGATCAGGTCGGGGCCGAGCAGGCGTTCGACAGCCGCGATGCGATCCTTGAGTTGCAGCTTGCGCTTTTTCATGCGGCGCATCAGCAGTTCGTCGTGCGGTGGGCTGTCTTCGAGTTTGCCGATGCTCTCGTTGAGATCGTGGTGCTCGATCTTGAGGTCGGCAAGCAGGGCCTTCAGGGCTTGCGGGTCGTCGGGCAGGTTCATGCGCGCCATATTAGGCGCGTCGCTGCGGCTTGGCAATGGCACCGCTAGAATCGGCCCATGGAAGAGAAACGCATCGGTCGGTTCGAAATCCGCGGCGAGTTGGGACGCGGCGCGCAGAGTGTCGTCTATCTGGCGTGGGACCCGCAATTGCAGCGCGAGGTGGCGATCAAGACGCTGCATTTCCTGCAGGCCGATCCCGCACGCAATGCCGAATTGCTGCAGGAGGCGCGCACGTCGAGCCGCTTCCGCCATCCGAACGTGGTGCCGATCTTCGATGCCGGCGAGCAGGATGGCGATCCCTTTCTCGTCTTCGAGCGCGTCGATGGGCGCAGCCTCGCGGACGTGCTGAAAGCCGACGGCCCGCTGCCGGCGGTCAAGGCGGCGACGTTGCTGCGCCAGGTGGCCGACGCACTGGCGCAGGCGCATGCGCAAGGCATCATCCATCGCGACCTCAAGCCATCGAACATCCTCATCGACGCCCGCGACGGCGCGCCGCGCGTGATGGACTTCGGCATCGCCGCGCGGGTTTCGGATACTGAACCGGCAGGCAGCGAAAGCACGGCCGGGTTGACCGGCACGCCGGCCTATCTGGCGCCGGAATACATCGTCCGCAAGCAGGTCGGCCCGCAGAACGACGTGTTCGCGGCAGGGCTGATCCTGCTCGAGATGCTGACCGGCAAGCGCGTGTTCGAGGCCGGTACGGTCGGCGCGCTGCTCTATCGCATCTCGACCGAACCGGTGAAGCTGCCGCCCGAACCTGTGATCGATGCGAAGCTGGGCGGCATCATCATGCGCGCCTGCGCTTTCGATCCGGCACTGCGCTACGCGAGTGCTTCCGAACTCTGTGCCGCCCTCACCGAATGGCTCGGCGAAGGCGAGACGGCCGGTACCGGGCCGGCCACCACAAAGGGGGCGCATCAGGACACGCTCGAATTCCTGCTGCGGCGCATGCGCCACAAGTCGGACTTTCCCGCGCTGTCGGACTCGGTGTCGGCAATCAACAAGCTCACCTCGTCCGAGCACGAAAACGCCAACTCGCTGTCGGAAACCATCCTCAAGGACTACGCGCTGACCAACAAGATTTTGCGGCTGGTGAATTCCGCTTTCTACCGGCAGGCAGGCGGCGGCAACATCAGCACCGTGTCGCGCGCGGTGATCGTGCTCGGCTTCGATACCATCCGCAATATCGCCATCACCGTGCTGCTGTTCGAGCACATGCAGGACAAGGCGAACGTCAAGGAACTCAAGGAGACCTTCCTGCGCGCCAACCTCGCCGGCCTGCTGGCGCGGCAGAGCAGCCATGGCGCCCTGCTGGGCCGCCAGCGCGAGGAAGCTTTCATCTGCGCGCTGTTCCACGGCCTCGGCCAATTGCTGGCGCAGTTCTACTTCCCAGAAGAGGTGGCGGAAATCAGCAAGCTCGTCGAGTTCAAGAAGCTCTCCGAGCGCGCCGCCGCGGTGCAGGTGCTGGGGATCTCGCTCGAAGATCTCGGCATCGGCATCGCCGGCAGCTGGGGATTCCCCAGGTCGATCGTCGAAAGCATGCGGCGCTTGCCGGCGGGCGAGGTCCGCAAACCGAATACCACCGAGGAAGCGCTGCGCGTCATGTCCGGCTTCGCCAATGAGATGTGCGGCGTGTTGGCCGAAACGCCGCCGGAGCAGCGCGGCAAGGCGCTGGTGAAGATCTCGCAGCGCTTCGGGGCGAGCCTGCAGATGACCGACCGCCAGCTTCAGGAGAACATGGAGAAATCGGTGGAGGAGCTCACCGAGATCGCCGCCATCCTGCACGTGAATCTCAAGCAGAGCCCCTTCGCGCGGCAGGCCGCCAGCTTCGTCGGCGGCGAGGCCAAGGCGGAGGAGACGCTGACCCCGCATCATGCCGATGCGCAGGATGCCACGTTGGCCGATACCCTGCTGGCAGAAGCCACCGTGCTCGACGCGGAGTTTCCCCTCAGCGAGGCGGCAGCCCCTGTACCCGAAGATGCCCAATCGGTGCTGGCCGCCGGCATCCAGGACATCAGCAATTCGCTGGTCGACGATTTCGCGCTCAACGACATCCTGCGCATCATCCTCGAAACCATGTACCGCGCGATGGGCTTCAAGCGCGTGCTGCTCGCGCTGCGCGACGGCAAGAGCGGCCAGATTTCGGGACGCTTCGGCCTCGGCCCGGACGTCGGCGAACTGGCGAAGCAGTTTCGCTTTCCGCTGACCGAACAGCTGCACGACGTCTTCCAGCTGGCGACCGGCAAGGGGCTCGACATCATCATCAGCGACATCGACGATCCGAAGATCGCCGACAAGGTGCCGGCATGGTTCCGCGAGCGCATCCCGGCCAAGACCTTCGTGCTGTTTCCGCTCAACATCAAGGGCAAGCCGGTCGCGCTGATCTATTGCGACAAGGATCGCGCCGGTTCGATCGTCATCCCCGAAAAGGAACTGACCCTGCTCAAGACCCTGCGCAACCAGGCGCTGCTGGCGATCAAGCAGGCGGCGTGATGATCGCCGCCTTGACATAGGGCCAGGGCCTGGTGCTAGCCATCCTTGTCGCGATGGCTGGCGGCGATGTCGCGGAACTCCTCGGCGATTTCGCAGAAAGTATCGGTAATGTCGGGATCAAAGTGCTTGCCCCTGCCCTCGACGATAAGTGCACTTGCCTTACCGTGGTCGAATGGCGGCTTGTATGGACGCCGGGAAATCAGCGCGTCATAGACGTCGGCGACCGCCATCAGACGTGCCGACAAGGGAATCGCATCGCCGGCCAAGCCCCGCGGGTAGCCGCTGCCGTCCCATTTTTCATGATGGCACCAGGCAATCTCCGCGGCATGATGCAGGAAGTCCGCCGAGGCGCCAAGATTCCGTCCTGCCTCCTGGATTGCTGCCCAACCATGGACGGTATGCTGCCGCATGACAGCCCATTCTTCGGCCGACAGCGGGCCTGGTTTGAGCAGGATCGCATCGGGAATCGCCACCTTGCCGATATCGTGCAGCGGGGCCGATTTGAACAGCAGCTGAATCGTTTCCTCGCCCAGGTCCGGCGCGAAGCGCGGGTGGCGCACGAGCCGCCGGGCCAGCGCCTCGACGTAGTTCTGGGTACGCAGGATGTGGTTGCCGGTTTCGTTGTCGCGCGCCTCGGCCAGCGAGCAGAAGGCCGTGATCACCGCGCCCTGGGCGGAAATGACCTGCTGTTTCTGGTCGAGCAGCTCGTGCGTGCGCTGCATCACGAGCAATTCGAGGTCGACATTGCGGGCATGCAGCTGCGCACGCGTCCTGGCCAGTTCCAGGTGGGTGCGCACCCGCGCCAGCACGATCGATGACGAAATGGGCTTGTGGATGAAGTCCTCGGCCCCGAGCAGGAAGCCCTGTTCCTCGTCGGCGTCGCTTTCGAGGCTGGTGAGGAACAGCAGGGGGATGTCCCGGGTGCGCTCGTCCGACTTGAACCAGCGGCAGAAGGCGAAGCCGTCCAGGTTCGGCATCATCACGTCGGAAAGGATCAAATCGGCGGAGCCGCCGCTAGACAGATACTTCCGTGCTTCCAGGCCGTCGGATAGGGCGTGCACCGCATAGTGCGGGGCCAGCGTTTCCTCCAGGATCAGCCGGTTGGTCAGTTCGTCGTCGATAACCAGGATGCGTGCTTGGTTCATATGTTGCCTCCATCCTTCGGGTCGGCTATCACGGCCAGGTCGGCGCGGAACGCCCGGAACATTTCGATCAGCTGGCCAGCCAATTCGAAGGCGACAGGCTGCCTGTCCCTGGCGGCCATGTCGGCCGCTTTGGCGAGATCGAACACGCGCTGGGCGAACAGGTTGCCGGCCATGCCCTTGAGGCTGTGGGCGGTGAAGGCGAGTGCCTCGAAATCGCGCCGGGCGATGGCATCGGCGAGTTTCTGCTCGCTGTCGTCCAGGCTGGTCAGGGCGCTGGCGGCCAGCTTGCGCAGGAAGCCATCCTTCTTGCTGAAACGGGCGTGCAAGGCGGGCCAGTCGACCAGCCGGTCCGGGAAAGTCGGTTCTGCCGGTACGGCGATGGGCGGGATTGCCGCCGGCTGCTGTGCCGGTGCGATGCCGACATGTTGCAAGATCGTCCTTACCAGCACTTCCGGATCGATCGGCTTGGTAACATGCTCGACCATGCCGGCGGCCAGGCATTTCTCCCGCTCTTCGGCCAGGGCATGGGCGGTCAGGCCGATCACGGGCAGATATGGCGCGCGCTTCCTGATCTCGAGCGTGGCGGCGTAACCGTCGAGGACAGGCATCTGCACGTCCATCAAGACCGCGTCGAAGGCCTCGCAGCCGTGCTCGGCCAGCAGGTCGAGCACCTGCTGACCGTCGTTGGCGAACACGGTTCGTGCGCCCTCCTGCAGCAGCAGGTCGTCAAGGATCAGGCGGTTGGCTTCGATATCGTCGGCCGCCAGCAAGCGCAAGCCGGCTAGACGCCGGGAGCCTTCGACAGGCGTGGCATGTGCCGGTTCGTCGGCCGGAATGGTCGCGGGCAGCGGCAGTTCCAGCGTGAATATCGATCCGCTGCCGGGCATGCTGACTACGGAGATGTCGCCACCCATCATCTGCGAAAGGCGGCGGCTGATCGCCAGGCCGAGGCCGGTGCCGCCATATTCGCGCGTGGTGGTACTGTCCGCCTGCTCGAAGGCATGGAAGAGGTGGCCCAGCTGTTCCGTGCTCATGCCGATGCCGGTATCCTCGACCCGGAAGCGCAGGGTCGAGCCGCTTGCCTGGCTGACCTTCAGCGTCACGTGCCCCGCGGGAGTGAACTTCACGGCATTCGACAGCAGATTGGTGAGAATCTGTTCGACGCGCAGGGCATCGCCCGTGACCCAGGCCGGCAAATCGCTGGCAATGTCGGTTACCAGTTCCAGTCCCTTGTTGCGCGCTGCCTCGGCGACGAACATGCGGCTGGCGTCGATCACGGCTGCAGGCATGAACGGGCGTGCCTCGATTCTCAACTTGCCTGCCTCGATCTTCGAGAAGTCGAGGATGTCATTGACGACACCCAGCAGATGTTCGCCGGCCTCGAGGATGCGGGCACAGGTGGCATGGCTGCTGCGGCCCTGGTTTTCGCGCATGCCGATACGGGCGAAGCCCATCACTGCGCTGAGCGGCGTGCGGATCTCGTGGCTCATGTTGGCCAGGAAGGTACTCTTCAGCTGCGTCAGACGCCGGGCCTCCGCAAGCGCTGCGGCCTGCGCCTGCTCCAATGCCTGTTGCCGAGTCAGATCGCGCAGCACGCCGATGAAAGTGATGCCGTTGTCGTCGACCAGTTCGTTGATGGCCATTTCGAGCGGGAAGAGCGAACCGTCCTTGCGGCGTCCGCTCACCTCGACACGCTTGCCGATGACATTTCCGGCACGCGTGCGCATGTAGTTCTCCAGGTAGCCGTCATGCTGCGAATGGTGCGGCTCCGGCATCAGCAGGCTGACGTTGTTTCCGATCAACTCTTCATGCTCGTAGCCGAATAGCGTGCTGACGGCGTAGTTGGCGATCAGGATGATGCCCCGACTGTCGATCTGGATGACGCCGTCGGCCATCGTGTGCAGCACGGCGCGCGTACGCGCTTCGCTGGTGGCGAGGTCGGCGGTGCGATCCCTGACCTGCTCCTCGAGCAGAAGTTGTTGCTGCTCCAGTGCTGTGTGGCTTTTCGCCAGGGCGTCCTCGCCGCGTTTGCGCAGCACGAAGCTGGCGAGGATGCCTGCCGCGGTGTCGAGGAATTGCTCGCGGAAGGTATTGCGCTGCGCGCCAGCCTGCAGATAGAGCACCAGCACGCCAATGACCTTCTGGCGGTTGCCGAACATCGGAATGCAGTAGTGTCCGTGATCCGGCATGTTCGGGTAGGCGATTTCGTGGCGTGGGTCGACGTGGCTGGCGAAAAGGGTCTTCTTGGCCGCGGCCGCCTTGCCGCACAGGCAGCGATTGAGCGGCAGGTGCTGGCACTGTCTCAATACGCCCTCCTGCAGGCCGCGGGACACGGTGAGGTCCAGATGGTCGCCCTTGTCCGCCATCAGATGGATGCCGCCACGCGGCAATATGGCCAGCCAGGGCACGGCCAGCAGCAGGTCTAGGCAGCGCTCGAGCGTTGTTTCGAGAGTATTGCCATACAGCACGGTCTCGAGTATCTGCCGCAGGGCAGTTTGCTGCTCGCGGTCGTGCTGGCTTTCCAGTTCTGCGAGCTTGCGCTTGGTGATGTCGAGATGGCTGATCACCACTCCGCCGTTTTCGGCGGGCAGCGGATTGACGCGCATGCTGAACCAGCGCTGGCGATCCGGCGCGTGGCACGGGTATTCGAGCGCGAATGCGTCACGGCATCCGTCGATCACATCCTCGATGCCGACCAAGGCCTCGCGGGCATAGGCATTACCCTGCGCGCTGCGGCAGGTGTCCAGGTAGTTGAGGCCAAGCCCGGTTTGCGTCATGGCATTGGCGACATTGTCCAGAGCGAAGTGACGCCAAGAGTCATTGACGCTGACGATCCTGCCGCCGTGGTCGATCACCGCGATAGCGTGCGGCAGCGAATCCATGATCGAACGGGTTGTTGCCTCCTTCTCGTGCAGTGCTGCGGTTGTGCATTGTAGTTTTTCGTAGCCGTGCCAGATGAGCGCGCTATACACCGCGCCCAGCAGGCCGAGGGCGGTGATGATCGCGAGGTGCACCGTTTGGGACTGGTAGGTGGACATGACTTCGATGAAGATGGCCAGGCCGACGGGCACGACGACGCACAGCGGCATGATCATGCGGATCATTGAACTGTATGGATTGGCGGAGAAGAGAAGCCGGCCGAAGGGTAGGCGCGGATGCAGGAACAGCGCCGGTCCCGCGAGCAGGCTCAGCGCCAAGGCGACATTCAAAGAGGTAGTGAAGAAAAATCCGGCTGCCTCGATGCGTTCGATGAACTGGGCCAACAGGACTTCCAATAGCCGGCACAGCGGCAGGGCAAGCGAGAATACCGACAAGGAGCCGAGCACCAGCACGGGCGGGCGGGATGCCTGTATCAGCAGCAGACCGATGCCGAGCAGGGCCAGGTTGAAACTTGCGGCCGGGAAAGGCGCATACTCGCTGGCGAAGCCGAGGAGGAAAGCAGTGGCCAAAGCCACAACGGCGAGGGCGCAGGCGCGAACGATGTGCCGGCGCATGGGATTCAAGTCACCAGCGGTGAGCAGCAGTCCCGTGCCGGACAGGATCGTCAGGATCGCCGCCCCCGGCGGCATCGCGGGCAGGGCGGGGGAAACCGCATAAAGTAAACGAATCCCCATCCCCCAGCCGACAAGGGCCAAGAGTCCAATCAGAATGGCAAAAATCGCCGCCAGCCGAGATCCCAGCGCTGTAGTCAAAAACCTTGCTCCCCTTCTCGTTACTGCGGAGTTGCCATTATCTGCAGCCTCGCTTGGTTTTCGTATTATTTACAAGGAACTATAGCGGAATTGGCAGGCATTACAAGATTATTGTTGGCTCAGCGTGGAATCGCCACTGTATCGAAAACTCGGCGCTGGCGGGACGGCACGGAGTAGCGTAGTATTAACACACGTTATAACGTGGAGTCGGCCATGCATACGCTCAAACTCGTCCAGATCGGCAATTCCGTCGGGGTTGTCCTGCCCAAGGAGGTGCTGGCGCGTCTCAAACTGGAAAAGGGCGAGTCGGTTTATCTGACCGATACACCCTACGGCGTGGCGATCACGCCCTACGATCCGGCCATCGATGACCAGATCGCCGCCGGACGCGAATTCATGCGCGAGTATCGCGACACGTTTCATGCCCTGGCGAAATGAACTGGCGGTGGATTGATCGTCAGGCTTTGCTGTTGCTTCATGATGAAAGCCTGGCCGAACATGGCGGTTCATCCGGACTGCGCGACGCGGGGTTAATTGATTCGGCGCTGGCGCGACCACTTAATCTCGTCGCCTACGGTAATCCCGATTTCGCCGATCTGGCCGCGGCTTATGGTGTCGGTCTGGCGAAGAATCATCCCTTCGTTGACGGCAACAAGCGCGCGGCTTTTTTGTCCGTTGGCTTGTTTCTGTTCATGAATGGTTATCGACTCAAGGCGGGGCAGGCAGAGGCGACGGTCGTGATGATTGATGTCGCCGCCGGCGATATTGACGAGTCAGGTTTCGCCCACTGGATTCGCAACAATAGCCAGCCAAGATGAACAAGGCTTTCGTCAAGGAATCCGAATCCGTCGAAGACGAGGACGACCTCCCCGGTCAGCCCTCGCTTCCGGCAGGTACCAAAAATTACATGACGCTCGCCGGCCACGCCGCGCTGCGCGAGGAGTTCGAGCGGCTGATCAAGGTCGAGCGGCCGCAACTCACGCAAGTGGTGGCGTGGGCCGCCAGCAATGGCGACCGTTCGGAAAATGGCGACTACATCTACGGCAAGAAGAAGCTGCGCGAGATGGACCGGCGCATCCGCTACCTGACCAAGCGGCTCGACAATGCCGAGATTGTCGACCCGGCCCGGCAGCAGAATCTTGAGCAGGTGTTTTTCGGGGCGACCGTCACGGTGATGCACCTCGGCTCCGATTCCGCCGTGGATGTGACCTACCGGATCGTCGGCATCGACGAGGCCGATCCGGCGACCGGCCGGATCAGCTGGATTTCGCCACTGGCACGCGCGCTGCTGAAGGCGCGCGAGGGCGATATCGTCAAATTTCAAAGCCCCGCGGGCCCGCGCGAGATCGAGATCATCGAGATCAGCTACGGTTGAACATTCGGGTGGCCTGTCAGTCCAGCGGCCAAGCTTCCACCGCCAAGCCCGGCACGCGATGAAATTCTCGTGCATTGGATGTGACAACGACGCTGTCCTCGGCCAGCGCATGAGCGGCAATCAGGAGATCCATGCCGCCGATGGGCTGGCCGGTTTTTTCCAGCACGGTGCGGATCTGGGCATAACGATGGGCGGCTTCAAGCGGCCAGGGCCGTAGTTCGAAACCCGACAACCATTGTTCCACCGCTGCGGCCAGGCGCGGCGACCCCAGCTTTGCCGCGCCAAAACGCAACTCGGCGGCGACAATGGCCGAGAGCCAGACCTGGCCGGGCGCGAGGGCGGCAAAACGCGCCAGCATGCCTTGGGGATGGCGGCGCAGGATATAGCTGCAAATGTTGGTGTCCAGCGTGCGCAGCACGATGCTCAACTCCAGTCGCGTTCCTGGGGCGGTGCATCCTGCCGCTCGGCCAGAAAGTCTTCCGGCAGCGGTTCGGTACTGGCGTAAAAGGCTTGCAGCCAGGCGCCCATGTCGTTAGCGGCTTCGGTTTGCGGCTGCACCCACAGCGCGCTGCCGATCTGCTCGATGATCACCTCGCTCGCCGCCAGGCGCAGGCGGGCAGGCAAACGTATGGCCTGGCTGCGCCCGCTCATGAAAAGTTTGGCTGTTGCGGTCATGGCGTTTCTCCTGGTGTTGGATGTGATAGTGCATGGATATATTACACCTTCGGCACATCAATTCGCTGCTGGCGCGGTTCGGTAGCCAAAGTCGGCGCTGGCGGGACGGCAACAGATGCAGAGCGCTTGAAATCGGGCGCATTGCCCCTACTTGGCTTGCACGTATTTTTGCTGGAGCCAACCATGACCACCACCACCGCCGAAAAAGAGACGCTAGGCTTTCAAACCGAGGTGAAGCAGCTGCTGCACCTCATGATCCACTCCCTCTACAGCAACCGCGAAATCTTCCTGCGCGAGCTGGTTTCCAACGCTTCCGACGCCTGCGACAAACTGCGCTTCGAGTCCTTGCACAACGCCGCGATGATGGAAGGCGGCGATGACTTCAGGATTCGCATTGGCTTCGACAGTCAATCCCGCACGTTGACGATCGCCGACAACGGCATCGGCATGAATCGCGACGAGGTAATCGCCA
>Ga0172375_10002840_pt1 | contig 26737 bp, 20 predicted proteins | sample LakKiv1m_FD_114537 | JGI IMG/M metagenome (GOLD analysis project Ga0172375, IMG submission 114537) | Freshwater microbial communities from Kabuno Bay, South-Kivu, Congo - kab_092012_11.1m | ecosystem: Environmental > Aquatic > Freshwater > Lake | place: Democratic Republic of the Congo...
AGTAATTAAGCATTGCTAAATAATAACTTTCATTATAATATTATTAAGCAGCGCTCTGTTTTTCCTTAGCCCGCACTTTTGCATAAACGATTGATATTATTACCAATGCAGCACTTACTAAGAGAAAAGAAAATATTTTATATGTTGTATCTGAACTTGTAATTCCGAATATAAAAATGTAGATAATTGATAGAATTAAAGTGCCGGAAGCCATCAGTCTGTATTTCTTATTATTGATAAGTTTACCCAACATATAATAAATGAATGCTAATGCGATATATGAAATACCAACTAACTGGGATGGTAGATTTGAAAATAAAACTAATGGTATTATAATAAACGCAATTACAAGGTATGCGATTCTTAAATTTTCTGTTTTAAGTTCAAGTCTTTCCTTCTGCCAATTCATAATCCTTGCACTTATTAGTGCTACTAAACCAAAGCTTATTGCACTTACAGATGCTTCTACGGCAATAGCTAAATATGATAGAATGATAGAAATGAAAATGAAAAAATTAGCTACAACTATAAATTTGGATCTGAACCAAAGTGCAGTTGAAACCACAGCAATACTTTGCCAGCATAACCAAATAAAATAGTCAGGTGATGAAAATGTTAAAACTATAGATACACTAAGTGCTGCATAAGCAAGCATAGAGTATAAAAATGTTGAGAATTTACTTTTTTGTTTAGTCCAGTGTAGTGAAGCAAGAGATAATAACACCAAAGAGAGCCCAAAGTTTAACAAGCCGGCAATATTATAATCTGAATTTAATGCAATAAAAATAAATAATCCGAAACCGCCGACTGAATTAAAAGTCGTTTTTTGAATAGAGTAAAAATCATCTACTTCCTCAGAAACTTTACTGGCATTAGCGGCTCCATAAATCAGCAGGTAGACAGGAATGAATAAAAGATTTAATTTCCAATCCAGAATTATCATCATCTCCTTGCCAAGTATAGGATTATTTAAATACCAGATGAGATGAACCATGTAAGTAAAAAGAATTGCAAATATGCTCAGCGAGTTCCAATTGTTTTTTTTATCGAGATGACTAACTCCTAATCCGCCTAAAATAAGCACCGCAAATATTAATATTGCGGAATCTGAAATAAGTGCGGCACTAAAGAAAAATATTAACGCCCAGGTTGTTAAATAAACCGATTCCCGTTTAAGCGATATTGCTAGGGCAACTCCTGTTACCAAGAAAAGTAATACAAATAATAATATTTTATTTGTTAAAAAAGGATCCGCACTAAAGAAGTGAAGGCGCAATGTTGAGACAAATAACAGGATTAGCCCGCTTCCCATTGTATAACCATCAAGATTTTTTAGAAATTTTTTACCAAATATGGAGGCTGTAATTAATACAAAAGAGATTATGTAACCTGTAAAGAGAACAAGTGTATTTGGAATATTATCGAAAGGCAGAACTAAAAAATTAAAGACAGCTAACAAAAAGGCTATTATGCCTATCTTTCCAAACCATTGCTCACCGAGTCTGAATTCTAAATCTTCACTACTTTCTTTTTCAACTGGTATTATTTCTGACTCAGTTAAATCAAGTTTAGTATTTTTAGGCAAATTCATCGTCGCTTCAATAGCAGATAGCCTTGCATTAATGTTATCGAGCATACTAACTAATTTATTAAGCTCTTTGTTTTCGATTATTTCCGTCATAATTCACCTATTGATATTTATTTACAGTGATTTATTTTTTTCTATTTTCTTTATGTATAAGAAAAGAATTACGATCAAAAATGATATTATGGCTAATGCTACTCCTAATCCATATCTCCTAAAATAAAACTCGTCTATAGCAGCTTTAGCATCAGTAATTGCCAGGTTTGAAGATTGGAATCCTTTGGTAGTAATCTCTTTAAATTTTGCTTCGTTAAATGAGTGAACAATTGTTCTGGCTTCTAATCTTGCCTGATGAATTTCTCTCAGTTTAAATTTTATTTCTTCAACGTCCATCCCTTTTTGTTCGGCTTGAAATATTAACTGCTTTGCTAGGGAATCTGAAACAATTAAACTATCGGTAAGTTTTTTCATTTCTTTTGCGATAAAGTATCCTTTTTGATTTTCCTTTTCAGAATGACATTTTAGACAAATCGCATCCTCCCCTACTCCAAGAAGTTTATCCTGTGCTATCAGAATTTCATGGTTACCATGACAAGTTTCGCATTCGGGATATTTCTTTTCATCAAACGCTTTTTTATGCGGGCTTGCGGAAAACAATTCTGCATTTAAAGCATGGCAGCTGCCGCATACTTTAGAGATCGATTCTATTCCAGGAGGGGTTGCCCCATGATTTCCATGACAATCATTACAAACGGGGGCGGATAAATCCTGTTTTTCAAACACTGCTTTTCCGTGTACACTTTTCTGAAATTTTTCAAATTGATCAGTTGGAATATGAAAATCTTTCATATATTCTTTATCGCTGTGGCATTGGCTGCACGTAGAAGGAATATTTAATTTGTAAACTTTTGATCTTACATCCTTTGATGTGAAAATCTCATGACTGCCATGACAACTTGCACACTGTGCAACCATTGAATTGCCTTGGGAATTTAAAACACCATGTACACTTGTTCTGTATTTTGTTAACTGATCAACTGAAATAGATGGATTATAAGATTGCATAAATGATGCATTACCATGACACTTATTACAGGTTTGAGGAACATTAGTTGGATAAACAGGCGACCTGGAATCATTTACTTTTTTAATACCATGTGCATTATGACAGGTTATACATTGAATCATCATTCCTCGCCCATCAAGTGATAATTTACCGTGAACGCTTGCCTTCAAATTTTCGAATTGCCCTGTTTGAATTTTAGGATTGTATTTTTTCATGTATGCAGCATCTGAATGACACTTTGAACACGTTTCAGAAATCTTATTTAGTGATGGCACTCCAAAAAATCCTTCTGCTTTACTCATTGCTATTTCCATATCATCACTATTTGAATTACCGCCGTGACAACTTTTACATGACAAGCCAGCTTTATAATGAACATCTTCTATAAATAATTTTGATGGTTCATCTTCAAGTGCCTGATGGCATGTAAGACATTGATCTTCTGCTCCGAAAGAATATTGGGCAAGAAAAAGAAAAAGGTAAAAAGTAATTAATTTAATTTTAGGTATAAGTTTCATTTCAATACCCATCCGATGATAGTAAGACAAATAATAAATAGAACGGAAAATATTCCGATATAATTAATAAAGCGGTTCTGCTGACCCTTAGAACTTTTTGTATCCCAAAACGGAACAAGCAGCCAGAGTAATCCTGCTAATCCAAAAAGCAATACACCTAAAACCTCACCTTCAATAAATAAAACATGTGCTGGTAAAAGTTTTAAAGTTTGAAACATAAAAAGGAAATACCATTCCGGCTGAATACCTGCTGGAGCAGATGCGAGAGGATTTGCTTTTAATCCAAGCTCTGCTGGAAAAAATACAGCAAGGATAGCAAGAACATTCAATACAACAAGCCAGAGTAAAAGATCTCTTAACATAAAATTTGGAAAAAACGGCATTGTCTTTTTTTCTGATTTATCCAGATCCTTAAAATGCATTGGCTCACTAATACCCTGTCTTTGGATTAAAAGTAGATGAATAATAAGAAGGAAAGTAAAAATTCCTGGAAATAATGCTACATGAAAACCAAAGAATCTTGAAAGGGTTGCACCTGTTACATCATCACCGCCTCTTAGAAAATATTTTAATGTTTCACCAATAAAAGGAACGGCGCCAACAATGTCTGTTCCAACTTTGGTAGCAAAATATGCAAGCTCATTCCATGGAAGCAGATAACCGCTGAATCCAAATGCTAAAGCAAGAAAGAACATAAATGCACCGGTTACCCAGGTTATCTCTCTCGGTCTTCTATATGATTTTTCAAAAAACACGCTGAACATATGAATGAACACACTTAGTATAAAAAGATTCGCAGACCAGCTATGTATAGATCTAATTAACCAACCAAATTGAACCTTGGACATGACAAATCGAATACTTTCGTAAGCCAGGTCTGAACTTCCTTTATAATAGAACAATAATAAAATTCCTGTTATAACCTGAATTATAAAAAAGAATAAAGATACTCCTCCGAAATAATACCAGATTGAACGGCTATGAACAGGAACATACTTCTTGCTCATAAAATGGACAAGATCGCCAAGCTGCACACGGCTGTCTATCCAATCGTAAGTTTTTTTTAATTTATCTTTCATATTGATTTATGCTTCTTTTGAAACTATTAGTTCATCATTTTTTATTGCAATCTTAAATTTATCCAATGGTTTTGGCGGCGGACCGGAAACATTTTTGCCATGTAAATCATACTTACCATTATGGCATGCACACCAGATAACTTTTTCATCTTTTTTATATTGAACTGTGCAATCAAGATGTGTACAGGTTGCGGATAGGGCTCTGAAATTGCCGTCTTCGGTACGTATTATAATAACCGGCTTATTTCCAAACCTGATTATTTTAGAATCCCCAGGTTGGAAGTCATCAATTTTTCCAGCGACTACATTTGTTACTTCAACTTCGGTTTGCTTTGGAGGTTTTAGAAATGATAGAACCGGATAAATTGTAATTGCCGCAAATCCTGCTAATCCGGTTGAAAGAAAATATTTTAAAAAATCTCTTCGACCTTTTTTTTCTGTTTTATCCATAATGTTATCTCGATAAGAATAGATATGATGATTACTTTTTAGGAACTGAGTGTTCTATTTTTGCCCACATCTCTTTAAAGTTAAATCCTTTAAATGATGGACTTTCTGAGTTATGACATTTTACACAAAATTCTTCGACGTTATCATACAGTTTCAATCCCTTTTCCACTGCTAACTTTTTATCTTCCATTATTTTCTTGGTTTTATATTCAGAGCCGGCACCGTGACAGGTTTCACATTGAACGCCATCTGATACTTTAAATTTATCTGTTAGTAATGATGCATCAACATTGTAACCCGTAGCATGACATTTCAAGCAAGCTTCAGTTTCAGCAGCTTTAGTTGTAAATCCTTTTTCTTTAGCTATCTGATCAGCTTCTGCTGTGGTTAAAGTTTGATAGGCTTGAGCATGTTTGCTCCCTTCCCAAATAACAAATTGTTTACCTGCTGCTTCTGATTTATGACACATACTGCACACTTTTACTCCAACATATTTTGGATTAATACCGCCATCCTGTGCAGAGACAAAAAATACTGTAGCACTTGCTAATAAAATTATCGACAATAGAACTGAGAAACGTTTGTACATATTTACTCCAACATTAAAATGAAATAATTAACAATTAATAAACCCGATGCTATCTATTGATTTTGTAATATTACTATCCTCTTTCTGTTACAGAATTAATTGATGCATGGATAATTTCTTTAATAATACTTTTTTGAATAGGCTTTTGTGCGAGATGAAAAATTCCCTCTTCATACATTTTACCACCATCAATATTTTCGATGTTGTCTGAAATTACTATGAGAGGAGATTTAGGTTTTATTTTTCTAATGATCTTAACCAGTTTTAAGCAATCTGAAAACTGGTTCGTGGAATCGTAGATAATGAGATCAAGAATATCCTGCTGAAGTTCGAAAATAAAATTGGTAAACTCAGTTTGCTTTACTAAGCCCATTCCAATTTCAGAACAGCAGTCAAAACAAGTATCAACTACTGAGTTATCCGAGCTAAAAATTATTCCTGTTCGCATTTACTTTCATGAATTTTTAGCTATTAGGCACATCCTGTACCAGTAATCGTATCAAAGTTTTCAAATACATTAATTTTCAGGAAAGATTCAAATTTTGAAAGTAATGAAGGTTTTGAGCTGGATAAAAATTAATAAAGATTCGACTTACGTCAATTAGAAAACAGTAAATTGTTGTAATGAGATATAAATGTCACACAAGATAGACATTGAATGTCTCATCAAATGGATTAAACTATATTTTAGTTTTGTCTCCATATATTCGGATCAATTTTATAAATATTAATCATTCTATGAATATGTCTTCTTGTTAAACCGGCTTCTTCAGCTACCCTGGTAATATTGCCTTTGTATTTTTCCATGAGAACGAGCAGATATTTTTTTTCAATTTCCTCAACAGCCTTATGTTTAAGATCAATGAGCGAAGTTCCATCATAAAATGCTGGTGCAGGATGATTATTTGAAATGTTCGGAGAAAGATCAGCCAAAATAATTTTATTATCTTTTGCCAATGTTACTGCTCGCTCAATATTATTTTCTAATTCTCTTACGTTGCCTGGCCAATTGTAATTTTCTAATGCGTGTATCACTTCATCAGTAAATCCTTTAATTTTTTTTGCTGATGTTGTAAGACATTTATCCAGAAAATGTTCCGCAAGTAATTGGATATCTTCTTTTCTTTCTCTTAAAGGAGGCACGTGAATATTAATAACATTTAAACGATAGTAAAAATCTGTACGAAGTGTTTCTTCCCTTAAAGCCTGCTCAATATTCTGGTTAGTTGCTGATATAAGTCTGATATCAACTTGTATAAGATCATTTCCGCCAACACGTCTTAACATCTGATCCTGAAGAGTTCTAAGTAATTTTATCTGAAGGTTAGAAGGTAATTCACAAACTTCATCAAGAAAAAAAGTACCGCCGTCAGCAAATTCAACCAATCCAATTTTTCTATGAGCTGCACCGGTAAAAGCTCCTTTTTCATAACCAAATAATTCAGCCTCAAAAAGATTTTCCGGAAAAGCACCGCAATTAACCGGAACAAAAGCTTTTGTTTTACGCCGACTTCTGGCATGAATGCTTCGTGCTATTAATTCTTTTCCGGTACCGCTTTCTCCTGTTATCAAAATATTTGCATCGGTTTTAGAAACATTTTCAATCATTTCAAATACATTTCTCATCACTAAACTTTTACCGATAATATTATCAAAGTGATACTTGTCTTCTAATTGTTTTAATAGATTTATTCTTTCGCGAAAAAGATTTCTTTGCCTCAATCCTTTTTCAATTAATATTTTCAGGTTGTTCGCCTCAAATGGTTTTTCAATAAAATCAAAAGCACCAGCTTTCATTGCAGTAACTGCTCTATCGATTGTACCATAAGCTGAAAATATTATCACAGGTGTATTTGGAGCTAATTTCTGACAGATCTCTAAAACTTCCATTCCATCGTGATCCGGCATCAACAAATCACAAAAAATTAAATCAAATTCTTCTTCCTCAAGAAATTTTATCGCTTTTTTGGGATCAGAAATGGGTACAGGTTCATTGCCGAGTACAGTGATAATTTTAGAACAAGCGGAAAGCATGTCCGGTTCATCATCAATAATTAATATTCTTGATTTTCTATCCATTGTTAATCTTTCGATAAATTTTTTGGTATTATAATTGTAAAAGTTGTGCCTTTACCAACTTCACTATTTACATCTATCTGACCCTTATGCTTTTGAACAATACTTTTAGTAATTGAAAGCCCTAAACCTGTTCCATTTTTTTCTTTAGTTGAGTAAAATGGATCAAATATTTTTATAAGATTTTCTTTGATAATTCCGGCACCATTATCTTCGATCAATATGCTTACACATTCAGTTACTTTATCCTGATAAATTTTATTTTGCAAAACATTAATTTCTTTAAGCTTAATATTGATTTTACCATCTGCTTCTATTGAATCGATAGCATTATTAAAAATATTAATTAACACCTGTTCTAATTGTCTTTTATCACCGATAATTATTGTTTGCTTATCGGGAACATCTTTTATTATTTGAATCCTTTTTTCTCTGAATCTTGGCTGCAATAAATAAACACTTTCATTGATCAGATCTTTAACATCAACTCTTTCCGGATTGAATGCGATACGTTTAGAAAAATTAAGAAGACTTCTTGTGTACTCGCTAACACGTTTTGTTTGCTTCTTAATAATTTCCAGCTCTACTTTATAAAGACTATTTTTTTCTTCCTGCAATAAGATTGAATCGGCATGCGCGGATATTATTCCCATTGGCGTATTTATTTCATGTGCAACAGAATCAACAAGCTCGCCAATAGATGCAAGTCTGGAGGAGTGATTTAATTGTTCCTGGTACTCCTGGATTTTTTCCAAATTTTTTCTTGCTTCTTCTGATTTAATTCTTTTAAGATTTAAGTAATAGATAATAATTATGAATGAAAACATTGTTAACAGAATTATAATACCCAAAATGAAAAACGATTGAAATTTATCTCTTATTCTTGCAGTAACATCTGTAAGTAAAGTTGAAATTGATATAAACCATTTTTGATTTCCGATTGTGATTGGTACATAAGCAAATATTTTACTCGGTTCATCTCCCTGAACAAAATATTCCCCATAGTCAGGAGCATTTGATTTTAATATTTTTAATTGAGCATCAAAAGAAATATGGCACGACTGGCATTCATCATTGGTTTCGTATATTGAATTAAAAAGCATTTCTTCATGCTTTGGATGATAAATAAGCCGTCCGTTTCCATCAAGTATCCATACAAAATCGTTACTGCTAAGTTTTAGCGGAAGTATAAAATGTTTTATCAATGAATCAAAATTTACCAAATACGCGATGAATGATTTTTTTCCATTCAAAGATTTTTTTAACGGCAGAACGACTAAAAAAGATTTTTCGCTGCTGTTATCATCTGTTATTTCCGGTGACACCTCCGAAGATAAAAATTTATTTGCTGCAGATTTATTTTGAAATTCATTCAACAACTCATTTAATTTTTTTGGCATCCAATCGGGCGGCTCTTTACCTGTGTAGTAAATAATATTTGAAGCAGAGTCAGCAATAATTATAGCTGAGATAATTTTCTGATCATAACTGATTCTAAAATCATCAATCAATTCTTTTAATTCAATATTATCGTTTTTTAATTTTGGATTGCTTGTTAAGAATTCCATATCCTTAACAAGATGATCAAGAAAGAAACTGATGCCTTCAGAAACAACTTTTGTCATTTCTAACTGCTGCATCTGATGACTCTTCTTTGTATCCTCAAGTATCAAGGAGTATATGTTATTGATTAGAAAAAGAAAGAGTGCGGCAATCGATATCAGAGCAAATAAAAAAATATATTTATAGTTTTTTTTTAACATTCGGCTAATTTGCATCAAAGTGATTTATTGAGTTTAAGCAATAATTATAATTGACTTAAATTTCTGTAATAGCAATCAATAGAGACATATTTGTCTCTTTTAAAATTTTGCCATCTAATCTATGTGAAAATCGAGTTTAAAAAAAGTTGAAGTGAAATAAATATTGTCGTTTAATTTTTATTTGGAATCAATGAGTTTGAAAAATAGTTGAACACTACAACAAAAAAAGGCGATTCAAAAGAATCGCCTTAATTGAAAATTATAGAAACGATTGATAGTTATTTGAGCATTACCATCTTCTTTGTTTGATTAAAATTTCCTGCGCTAACCTGGTAGATGTAGGTTCCGCTTGCTACCTGTTGACCAAGATCATTTTTCCCGTTCCAGGTTACTTCATAAGTTCCAGCACCCTGATAATTATTTACAAGTTCTGTTACCTTACTTCCGTTTATATCATAAATAATTATTTTAACATTTCTTCCTTCCGGTAAAGCATAATTAAACTTTGTAGAAGGATTAAATGGATTTGGATAATTATAACTTAACTCAAACTCGCTTGGGATTTCATTACTTATTTCAGCAACGGAAGTTGTTGTTTGTATTGTTGCTCTGATAAAATAAGTTTCGTTCCAGGAAGACCAGGCTGACCCGTTATAATCCCAAGCTCTTCCATTATCAACAGGATCATAACCATAAGTGGGCTTATCAGTTCCATTGTATAATAATCCAACAAAGAAATCACCAGTAACGGTAATTCCAAAACTTGATAAACTGGTTGGATCCCAACCCGGATAAGATGCTGCAGTTTTAAAATTAATAGAAGCAAGATCACTGCCGGGTGAACCGCCGTTATTACCTAATACAATCGGTTTATAAGTTGCGGTACCAGCTTGAACTCCGGTAATATAAATTTCCATCTGTGTAAGCGTTGCATTATTTAAAGTCGGAGTCATTCTATTTACAGAACCCTGTCCGTTTAAATTCCAATAATACCCGCTTGTAGGTGTTCCATCATCATAATTTAGAGTTGCTGTTTGTGTGCCTCCACCCCCGCCTGTTAATGTTGAGGAGTACATGCTTCTTCCATGTGTTGCGGCAAAAAGTTTGTTATCTGATGCACGATAGTCAAGATCAAGAACAGGAACGTTTGCCATTCCTCCAATATCCTGCACCCAGCTGCTGCCGCCATCTGTTGTAGAGAAAACTCCTAAGTCGGTTCCAGCAAAAATATTATTTCCATTTGCAGGATTTACAAAAACGCAGTTGGTTGGAATGTTAGGCAGATTTCCTGAAACATTTGTCCAGTTATTGCCGTAATTAGTTGTCTTATAAATTTTTGATGACGCTGTATAACCAGAAAATGTAACATAAGCAGTCGCAGGGCTGTTTGGATCAGTCGCAATTTTAGTTACTGATAAATTTGGCAAACCACTTGTTCTAAGATTCCAATTACTTCCGCCATCAGTTGTAACCTGAACCCGACCATTTGAACAGCCAGCATAAATTACGTTTGAATTTCCCTTCGCAGCAATTACCGTTGATAAGGTTGCACCGGATGAGCCGCTTCCATCACCTGTTAAATCAGAACTAATCGCTGTCCAGTTTGCAGCACCGTCTGTTGTTCGCCAAACTCTATAGGTTCCCGCAACAATTGTTGAAGAGTTATTAGGATCCATCGAAAATGGTGAAATGAATTGTGTTCTGTCTGTTGTACCATCATAAAAATTTGGTCCGGTAGGAATTCCAGTCATAGATTTAAAGAATGTTGCACCACCATCTGTTGATTTGAAGAAAGCAAGATTAACATACTCCATATAAATATTGTTTGTATTGTTAAAATCAATTTCGGTTGCACCGCCATCACCGCCGAGAATTTCTGTCCAGTTAGAAGAACCAGTGGAGCGTAAAGTCCCGTTATCCTGCGTACCTCCTGCGTAAACCGTTCCTGTTGGATTAACAGCTCCATAATAAAATTGTGTAATAAATAAATTATTGTTTAACGATGTCCAGCTTTCTCCTTTGTTTGTTGATTTATAAATACCACCATCATTTCCAAGATAAACTATGTTGGGATTTGATGGGGCAAATGCATAAGCGTGTTGATCTGCGTGAGCATACGGGGGAGCGCCGCCCTGAGAGTACCAATTAGTTTTTTGAGTCCAGCTAGTTCCGCCATCAGTGGTTTTCCAGTTATCGATTCCACCTGCTAAAAGATTGTTAGCATTATCTGGATCAACAGCAAGAATATTATCATACCATGCTTGCCCACCAGTATAAGTTGCAGCACCTGAGTAAGATGGACCTGGAACGGTTGCGTAAAACCAATTGGCGCCGGTGTTTGTAGTATATATTAGTGCCCCAGTTCCATAAGTACTTAAATCCATAAAGGAAGCATAAGCAAATGCTGGATTTGATTTTGAAACTGCCATTTCAATTCTGCCAAAATTAGCAAGTGTCATATTTTGTACAAAGCTTACCCCGGCATCTGTGCTTCGCCAAATTTCTGCCTGACTAAATAACCCAAAAGTAGCAAAGATTGTTCTGGGATCTGTTAATGCGATTTCTATATCCATACAATTTGCATCACTGCCCCCCGCAGTAACTTTTGCAGTAAAGTTTACGCCGCCATCATTTGATGAATATAATCCTTTTCTTGTGGCAGCATAAAGCACACCATTAAAAGCATCGAAATCAAGATCGTTTACATAATAAAAATCCGAATTACTTGTAGAGGATAATTGTGCCCAACTTGAACCAGCATCGGTAGATTTGAAAATGCCTGCACCACGAATAGCATCCAGATTAAAAAATCCTTCACCTGTACCGGCATAAATTGTATTTGAATTGTTCGGATCAATTACCAGGGCGCACACAGCAAGGTTACCCATAAAATCATTTAATACAGACCAGGATGTTCCACCATTAGTAGATTTCCAGACACCGCCTGCAACTGCTCCAATATATACAATATTTGGATCCGTTGGATGAACTGCAATTGCACGAATCCTGCCGCCAATATTTCCGGGACCAAGCTGCGTCCAACTTAATGCTTCAGGTGAATTGGAAAGTGAAATATTATTTAAGTCAATATGTTTTAATGCTTCATCACGCCAATTGTCTGGAATTCTGTTATTGGGATATGCTCTCTGTTCATAGTACCAAAGCATTGCTTTATCCGGCTGATCATATTTTAATTTTGATTTTTCTTTTTTCTTTTCGATTCTAAAATTTCTAAAATCCTGCAAAGTGTAAGTCTTAACAAAATCAGTTGTGAAATAAATAAAACCAAAAACTGAAGCAGCGATAAACAAATTAAGTGCGAGATACTTTTTCATTTTTTACCTCTTAATAATTAATAATATTTTAAAAACTCTATATGCTCAAAGACAGGGAGTGAAAAACTAAACAGTGAAGATGATCAATCCATACTTATAACTTTTTGTATAAACCATCCTTTTTCATTTTCAAGAGAAATTTCGGCCTTAAATTCTTTTCCTTTTGAAACCTTACTCAATTTTTTTAGGGATTCATTAATATCAGATTCCATAAGCTTATCATTATCATATCTAAAATTTGGAGAAAACAAATAATCGTTTCCCGGCGTGGCAATGCTTGGACGATCATCATTCTGTTCTACTACCAATACAGTTGCTTTTATTTGATAATCAGTTTCACTTTTAAATAAAACCTCATCAACTCTTGCTGTCACTACAGAAAGATTTTGTACAATACTTGTTGGATTAGATTGCGTTTGAACAGTACCATCTTGATTGGTTTTAGTTGAGTCTTTACAGTTGGAGCAAGAAATTAATAACAGTAAGATAATCGAAATGACAGAAAGTATAATAATTCTCATAAATTATTTCCTTGTTTTAGATTAAGATAAAATATTTTTTAAACTTTTCAATGAATTGGAAAAATTATTTAAACGTTATAGCAATCATTATTGATGATAACAATTATAGTATTTGTAGATGTTTAAGAATTTTAAAAGTGATTTCTTTTCGAGAAACAAATCCTTCTTCAGGATTTTTAGATTCAAGATTTATTGCAAAAAAATATACATCATTTCCCTTTTCAACATATCCAACAAACCATCCAACCTGATCTTCAACTCTAATTGCCCATCCTGTTTTAGCACGAATAGTGTAATCATCGGTCTGCTCATAAATCATCAGACGTTTTACAATATCCATGCTTTTTTGAGAAAATTCTAATTTGTTATGATAAAGTTTTTTCAACATATCAATTTGTTCATCGGCTGAAATTCTTATTCCGCCATCAAGCCAGAATTTGTCTATACCGCCCGAAATATTTTCATTACCATAATGATTTAATGAAATGTATCGCTGCATTTTTTCTTCACCAACCCGTCTTGCTAATTCCTGATAGTACCAAACTCCGGAATACTTAAAAGCTTTAACCATATCAAGGTCCTGATTCCACATATCATAAAATCTTTTTACACTATCCCATTTGAATACTTCAAACTCATCTTTAACAAAACCCATTTCTAATCCAACAAGTGAGTTGAATATTTTAAATGTAGACGCAGGGATGAATCTTTCTGCACATCTTTCCGGATTATATTTTATATACAAATCATTCTTCAAATCATAGAGAACAAAACATCCTTTATGACCGTATTCATCAAAATATTTTTTAAGATCTGTTCTTACTTCAATATCCTGAGAAAACAATGTTGAGGCAGCAATTATTAAAAGAGTTAGTACAATTTGAATCTGTTTCATAGTGTCTTGATAATATTTAATTAAACTTTTAATTATTTGTGGTTTAATATTAGATTCCTATTGTAAAAAAACAAAATTCTAAATGTTCAGACAAAAATTTCTTACAAAAGATTTTACGACCAAGCTTATTGAAAAAGCCGCAGGAAAAGTGCCGCAAACTGTACTCGAGGATTTTTTATCTGGTATCGAAGAAGAAACTGCGCGTCATTACTTCACAAAATCATCTGAATCTAATCTTCTTAGGATAATCCAAAATCAGTTTGACATTGCATTTTTTATTAACGAATGTTTAAAGTATCCACATCAAATAGAAATTCTAATTTCATTATCAAACAACAGCAACTACTTAACGGATATTCTTGTTAGGAATCCGGAATACTTTCACTGGATAATTAATCCATCTGTATTAGAGCAAAAAATAGATTCCAAATATTTTAAAGAAAGTTTAGAAAAGACTGTTTCTTCATTCAGAACTTTTGATTCAAAAGTAAATGCTATAAGGAATTTTAAACGTAAAGAAATATTAAGAATCGGATTAAAGGATATCTACTTAAAAGAAGAATTAAAAGCCATCACTCGTTATCTTTCAAATCTCGCTATTTCCATTTCAGCCATACTTTTTGATTTGTGCTACAAAGAAATATTAATAAAATACTCTTTAGAAAGAACAACAAGCAAGTATGTTTTGTTTTCATTAGGAAAATTAGGCGGCAATGAACTGAATTATAGTTCCGATATTGATCTTGTTGCATTTTATGATAAAAATTCTTTTATCAATAAGAAGCTTTACTACAATCAAATTATTTCTGAGGCTATATTACTTTTTATTGAAACAGCAAGCAGAAAAACCGGTGCAGGTTTTTTATATAGAGTTGATTTTCGTCTCCGACCCGATGGAAGAAATGCTCCGTTGTGCGGCAGTTATGTAGAGTTCATTAGATATTATGAAACGCGCGGCGAAGATTGGGAAAGACAAATGCTCATCAAAGCAAACTATCTTTGCGGTAGTGAAAGTTTATACAAGAAATTTTCAGATTCAGTTTCCAGATTTATTTACCCCGCCAGCTTTTTAGTTTCTCCTGTTGAGCAAATCAAAAAACTAAAAGCAAGTATTGAGCAAAGAAGTAAATCTGATGAGAATATAAAGTTTATATCTGGCGGCATACGTGATATTGAATTTTCTTTACAAACACTTCAACTGCTTAATGGCGGAAAGGATTTGAGCATCAGGACGGGAAATTCTTTAGACGCAATTGATAAACTTTTAAATAATAATATTCTTTCTGAAGAAGAATCTGAAGTATTTAAATCGGCTTATAGGTTTTATAGAAGAGTAGAACATTATCTTCAATTAATGAATGATCAGCAAACACATACAATTCCTGCTGAAGGCGAGGTGGTAGAGAAACTTGCCCATTATCTAAATTTTAAGGATTTAAAATCATTCAAAAAGAAATTGAATCTATCAAAAGACAAAGTGCAGTCAATATACAATTCTATTGTAGGGATTAAAGATTCGGCGGACAGTAAAAATGATTTTAATAAAATAATCTTTATTGATTCTAAAAGAGCAAAATCAAACTTTGAATATTTGCGAACGGGAAAAAGTCTTTTTGATAAAAAAGAATTTGACAATCGAACAACCAGTTCGTTTGAAAAAATAGAAAACGAATTAAATGATTTTTTAAGCGGCTCAATTGATCCGGATATAGTTCTAGAAAACTTTTCACGAATTATTCGTAATGCACACTTTCCAAAGCTGTGGTATGATGAATTCTCTGATATTAAATTTTTCAACTTGTTTTTAAGTCTCTGCGAGCATTGTCAAAAAGCGATTGATCTTTTTGCAGAGGATAAATTTTTGCGAGATACTTTTCTATCCCGTGAATGTTTAGTTAAACTTAGCAATAAAGGTTTTTCAAATCTTTCATTAAAAGATTTCTATTTCAGAAGTTCTGTTCAATTAACAGCCGGTATTATTAAGCCAAAAGTATTTGCTGAATTATATACAGAGTTTTTAAATCAAAGAATTATGTCTCTAACCAGAGAATTTGTTAGTGATAAAGAATGGCAGAATAATTTTTTCATTGCAGCGATGGGAAGTTTTGGTTCTTCAGAATTATCTTTTGCCTCGGATATTGATCTGGTTTTTGTTGTTAGCGATATTCAGAAATATCCAGATATCCAGAAAGATTTTCAAAGACTTTTACAAATTCTTAAAGACAATTTCTCTGGACTTGAAATTGACTGCAGGTTAAGACCTGAAGGAAAAAGTAGTCAGCTTGTTTGGGAACTAGATGAATATAAAAAATATTTTTCTAATCGAGCAAGAATTTGGGAGCTGCAGGCTTTTACTAAATGCAGATATATTTTAGGGAATATTGAATTGTTTGATTCTTTCTTCACGCATTATATACTAACAGTAAAACAAAAGGATGAGATGTCAGTAAAGAAAGAGATGTTAGAGATGCGGAAAAAACTTTATCCGGGCTTAGATACATCGTTTAACATTAAAAAAAGTTCTGGCGGATCGGCTGACATTGATTTTATTCTTTCTTTTTTATTTTTATCACATACCGATTTATTGGCTGAAAGAAAAGAAAACAACTCTTCAAACTCCTATGAGCTTGTGAAAAAAACTTCTTTCAAAGATATTAATTTTGATCAGCTTGAGATAAATTATTATTCGCTTAAACAAATTGAATTAACTAATCAATCTTTGTTTAATAGTAAGCTTTCAAAAATTCCTACTGATGAATTAAAACTGAAAAAACTTACTAAGGAGAATGGCTTCTCAAATTTCAAGCTATTCTTAGATAGACTTAATCAAATAATTGAGCAAAACAAAAAGCAATATCAAACTATTTTTAATTAATTTTTCAAATAAAATATGAAATACTTACAAAAATATTATTACCTCTTAACTGGATTAATTGCATTTGTTTTTTATTTGTTTACCATCGCTCCATCTGTAATTCAGATTGACACTGGTGAACTTGCTGCAGTTCAATGTACGCTTGGTATTGCTCATCCAACCGGTTATCCATTGTTTACAATTATAGGATATTTATTTTCACTCATTCCACTTCCTGTAACAAAAATATTCCAGTTAAATTTACTTGCAGCTATTTACTGTTCTGCTGCAATATCCATTTTTACTTTTACATCAAAAATGGTTTTAGATAATTTAGGTTCATTTCAATTCATTAAACACTCCAAAGAAAAAAATAAAAGAAAGAAAAAAGAATCTGGGAAAATTGTTCTACCCGCTTCATCATCATCAGTTGAAATTTCTGAAACATATAAAATCATATCAGCAATTTTTGGCGGATTGCTTCTTGCTCTCAGCAAAACATTTTGGTTTCAGAGCACTTCCGTTGAGGTTTATAGTCTGCATCTTTTACTGATTACAATCATAATTTTAACACTTGTCAAAGCATTTCTTCTTTCGGATAAAGAAAGTTCAATTTCAAAATATTGGATAATCTTTGCTATTACTTTAGCTCTGGGATTTACAAATCATATGACAACGCTTTTAATAATTCCGGGTGTTGCATACTTGTACTTCACCAAAAATGGATTTAGATCAAAGAGTATTAAACAAATTTTTCTAATGCTTTTAATCTTTTTCCCGATTTTAGTTTTAGTTTACTCTTATCTGCCAATACGTGCTTCTCAAAGTCCGATTGTAAATTGGGGAAATCCAATTGAATGGGAGCGCATAATCAGACATATTTCAGGACAACAATATCAGGTATGGCTTTTCTCATCTACAGCAGCAACCGCTAAGCAGTTTAACTATTTTGTAACAAATTTACCAATCGAGTTTTCATTTTCATTATTATTTGTATTTGCCGGGCTGGCTGCATCTTTTATTTACGCAAGAAAATTTTTCATTTTTAATTTTATAGTTTTTCTATCAACCGTTTTATATTCTATCAATTATGATATTAATGATATCGATTCATATTTTCTTCTTGCTTATATCTCCCTTGCATCCTTTGCCGTATTTGGAATAGTTCAGCTAATTTTATTAGCAACTAAGAATAAAATGCAATTAATAATTCCGGTTTCTCTACTCGTGCTATTTGTTGGATTACAATTTTATTCCAATTATGATGCTGTAAATCAAAGAAGGAATTTCATCTACGAAGATTATACTAAATCAATATTAAACACTCTACCTAAAAATTCAATTGTGTTTAGCTATCAATGGGATTATTTTATTTCAGCTTCGTATTATTTTCAATTAGTAGAGGGTTATAGAACAGATGTTGTTGTAATTGATAAAGAACTCTTGCGCCGTTCGTGGTATTACAATCAGTTAAGTACTAATCATCCGAAATTATTGAGTGGTGTTAAACCAGAGGTTGATCAATTTATTGAAGCATTAAAACCTTTTGAGCGCGAGGAACAGTACAATGCTAATCTTCTTGAGAGTTTTTTTCGTAAAATTATGACAGGATTAGTATCCACCAATATTGAAAAACATGATTATTTTATAGCTCCAGAAATTGTTGACGGAGAAATGAAGCGCGGTGAGTTTCAACTTCCTGCGGGTTATACTTTAGTGCCGCATCTTTTACTTTTTAAAGTTGTTAACACTACCGATTATGTTGAAGCACCTCTACCAGATTTTAAAATCAGATATGATAACAAGGATGATAAGTACATTACTTCACTAAAAGGATTTGTTGCTTCGATGCTGATTAGAAGAGGAATTTATGAATTGCAATTCAATAAACCGGAACGCGCTAAAATTTATGCTATGAAGGCAGCGGCAGATTTTCCAAATATTACTCTGCCGCCTGCTTTATCCAACCTAATACTTAATTGATTCATCTATTTCATCGATCAGGTCTTCAATCCTGTCCTTGGATAATTCATCTTTAGTTAAGAAAGATTGAAGAATAACATCTATCTGCTGAATTAAATTTCTTTTGTAATACTTTGGAGCAAAGATTGATCCATCAAGCATGTAAAGTCTTTTACTTTTCTCATCGTAAAAAGTATAATTGATAAATGGACCTCCCATACCTTTGATATTCAGATCCCACAATCCTTGAGTATATAAAGCATACCTTCCATTAAAATTAATCTCGCTTGTAGTATAAAAACTATCAACCATAACCACGTAGGCAGTGTCATCACGCACCTGGTAATACTCTTTAGTCATTCGGTTCCTGATAGTCTTAATCGAATCAGCATTGAGGTATTCCGGTGTTGCATTATCAATCCAATGAATAAAAATCCATCGTTCCATATCACTTCCAGGAGATCTTCTCAGCCAAACAAAATTATTTTCATAATCATTCTTAGCAAGTTTATAATCTGCCTGCACATAAATTAACCAACCGTGATCGCGTAATAGTAAACCTTCGATAGCCTGCCGTTCATAACGTGGTGCGTATAGACTTTGTTTTAATCTTTTGTCGGATATTTTTTGATAAGCATATAAAAGGTTGTCCTTGTTCTTCAGAATTTTAAACTCAAGTTCCTGAATGTTAGCAGCAGATAAAACGGTAACTAACTGATTCTTTGCCCATAAATCATATTTACTAAGTATAAAATCATTTTCAGTTTCGAATCTTTTCTGAATTCCTGTATCTACGATTGACTTAATGTATTGCGATGTATATGAATTTGAATTAAGCGGTGCTACAATTACAATATTTTTCTTGTTCTGAATTTTATTAATAAGATTTGATGAAACCCTTTTAATAATAAAAAGTTTTTCAGGCATCGGGGTATTTATTTCAACTTCAAACGCTGCTTGCAGTGCAACTTTTAATTCCTCAAACTCAAGTGAATCTGCCACAACATAAATCTCATCTTCAAAGCCTGCTGCTGGTTTTGTTGAAGAATCACATCCATTTAATAAGTATAAAAAACTGAAAAGAGATAGAACAATAAAAAACTTTTTCATAATTACCTCGGAACATTTAGTAAGATCAAATCTAATTTTGGAAAAATTATTAAGTACAACGCCCACATAGTTAATCCAACTGAAAGAGGAATTGTAAGATTATCATCTGCCAAGCCGTACGAAATATTTTCAACAATGGCACCCACAAATGCAGCAATAAAACCAATTACATATTCCATTGGAAAACCACCTACCTTGGGTGTAAAAATAACTACTATACTTGCACTAATGAAAAAGGATAAAGTTCCTTCAAGGCTTTTTCTAAGAAATTTTATTTTGCCAAATTTTCTTCCAATTAATGCTGCCATTGTATCACTGATTATCAATATTGTAAAGGCGGTAACAAAAATCACTTTAGGAAAAATTAAAGCACAAACTAATGCTGATAAAAGAACATAGGTTGCACCCGTTAGATTTTTCTTTTCTTTATCAAGTTCATGCTTACGTAATAAAAATCCGAATGCCTTATAAAAAATATTTGCAAAAGATTTAGAAATAAATCTTCCGCCATCAACAACAAATGCAAAGATTGTAAGATAAAAAAGTATAGCAATTGATATAGATGAAGGAATTAAATAATAAAGTATGGGAATAGATAAAGAAAAGAGATGAATTAGTTTTCGAACTAATTCATCTCTGTAATGAATTGTGCCATTATCAATGTGCGTCATTAGTCGTTGCTGTATCCTGTTGTTGTCTTTGTTCCATTAATTTTTTCACATGATCTGGAACAGCATCCTCAGCGATTTTAACTTCTTTTTGCACCGGAGGTAAGTTTTCACCACGAATAATTCTGTCTATCTCTTCCGCATCAAGAATTTCTCTTTCTAACAGTTCGGCAGAAAGCTTATGAAGTAAATCCATATTATCATTTAATATTTTTACTGCTCTATCAAAAGCCGAATTAATAATCCCTCTAATCTCATCATCTATTTCGATAGCAGTTTTTTCGCTGTAGTCTCTATGTTTCTGGATTTCTCTTCCTAAAAAGATTTCTTCTTCTTTTGCACCATAAGCAAGCGGACCAAGTCTATCACTCATACCCCATTCACAAACCATCTTACGGGCAATATTAGTTGCCTTTTCAATATCGTTTCCTGCACCTGTTGTGTAGTGTTTGAAAACCAATTTTTCAGCAGCTCTTCCACCAAGAGCATAAGTGATCATCGCTTCAAGATATTCTTTTGAGTATGTATGCTTTTCATCAATCGGTAAATAACTTGTAACACCAAGCGCTCTTCCGCGTGGAATAATTGTAACCTTGTGTACAGGATCTGCTTCAGGAATCATTCTTGCAACAAGTACGTGTCCAATTTCATGATAAGAAGTAGTTTCTTTTTCTTTTTCAGATATTATCAAACTCTTTCTTTCCATTCCCATCATTACTTTGTCTTTTGCTTCTTCAAAGTCAATCATCTCAACTTTTTTCTTGTTCTTTCTTGCAGCTAATAATGCAGCTTCATTAACAAGATTTGCTAATTCAGCACCTGCTAATCCGGGAGTTCCTTTAGCAATAACTTCAACATCAACATTTTCACCAAGAGGAATATTTCTAGTGTGAACCTTTAATATTCCTTCTCTGCCTTTAACATCCGGTCGATCAACAACTACCTGTCTGTCAAATCTTCCAGGTCTTAATAATGCAGGATCAAGAACATCTGGTCTGTTTGTAGCCGCAATAATTATTACTCCGCTGTTTTGTTCGAATCCATCCATCTCAACAAGTAACGCATTAAGAGTCTGCTCACGTTCGTCGTGACCACCGCCCAACCCAGCACCTCGATGTCTTCCTACTGCATCAATCTCATCAATAAAAATTATACAAGGAGCGTTTTTCTTTCCCTGATCAAAAAGATCACGAACACGACTTGCACCAACACCAACGAACATCTCAACAAAGTCTGCTCCAGAAATTGAAAAGAACGGAACACCTGATTCTCCTGCTACTGCTCGAGCTAATAAAGTTTTACCGGTTCCGGGAGGTCCTAATAATAAAACACCTCTTGGAATTTTGCCGCCAAGTTTTTGAAACTTAGTTGGCTCTTTTAAAAATTCAATAATTTCCTGAAGTTCCATTTTTGCTTCATCAGTTCCTGCAACATCTTTAAATGTTACACGTTTACTTGATGGAGTAATAAGTTTAGCCTTACTTTTTCCAAAAGAAAAGATTCCTCTGGAACCACCGCCCTGCCCCTGCATTCTTCGCATAATCACCACCCAAACAGCAATAATAAGTACCCAGGGTAAAAATCCAATTAAAATGTTCATCCATTCATTTGATTCTTTATCAAACGAATACTGAATTCCCTTTTCTTTCCATATTGCTTCCTGGTCTCTTATGATTGGTTCAGGGATATAAACAGAAATTGATTTAACAGATACAGGTTTACCTTTAATATTGATGTTGGTTTCACTTTTCAGTTCCGCCTTAAAGGTATAATCATTAATATCAGCTTTTGTAATACTTGCAGAAACAATATTCTCTGGGTTCTGAAGAAGAATTTCATATTCACCATAAGGAATTTCTGTAAAAGTTTCTGCGCCGGTTCTAAAAACCTGCATAACGATTACAGCAGCAACTATAACTGCACCCCAGCCAAAAACCATTCGAATTACTTTTGACCAATCAAAATTATCATCCGGTCTGTTTGGTTTGTTGTTTTTAGGAGTTTTATTACCTGATTTTTTTTCGTTATCACTCATATTGTTTTTTCTAAAGTTATACTCAACATTTAATTTTTATTTTATTCGCTTAAACTATAAATCGTTCTAAGATTTCTGAACTTTTGGGCATAATCTAACCCATAACCTATCACAAACTTACTTGGAATTTTGAATCCAATATAATCAATTCTAACATCATATTTAAGGCTTTCGGGCTTCATTAATAGAGAGCAAACACGAATGCTATTTGGTTTATGTTTACTAAATATTTCTTCAATGTACTTTATGGATAAACCTGAATCCACAATATCTTCAACAATAATAATATCCCTACCGTTCACGTCGCAATTTAATTCTTTGAGCAGACGCACATTGCCGGATGATATTTTGGAATCACCGTAACTTGAGAGTTTAAAGAAATCTATTTCACAATCGATTGAAACATTTTTAATTAAGTCAGACAGGAAAATAAATGCTCCATTAAGAACGCCGATAAAAATGGGAATTTTTCCGATATAATCTTGTGATATTTGTGATGCCATTTCTTTAATTCTGTTTTGAATTACTTCTTCTGTGAGGAATGGCACAAAAACATCATCACCAATAACCAGTTTTTCATTATTACTATCATTTACTTCAGACATAATTTTAATACTTTCTTTGTATTAGGTGTTACTTTAAATCGATCGTCGAGACGCTTACCAATTACCCAAACAATGTTTCTTTTATTTTCTAAAACCAACTGCTCTTTTTTTTCAAAAGAATTAATTTTTATATCATTTAAATAATCAGAAATCTTCTTACTTCCTTGCATTCCAATCGGGAAAAATTTATCACCTGATTTCCAGACCCTAACAACAAAGGTGCTGCTTAAACCATCGGCTGAAATAAATTCTATTTTTTTCGTTTTACCTATTTTAACTTCATTTTTTTTTACCTTTGAAATTGAAAGGATCTTTCCATCAATCTCTGCTTCATTACCAATACTTGTTTTTTTTTGTTTAAGCTTTTTAACTGATCCTTTTTTTTGTATTGTAATTTCGTCTCTTTCTTTTAGCGCAATCAGTTTTTCGGATAGTTCTTCAGATTTTCCTGACTGCTTCTTTGCAAGTAAAAATATTTTCTTCAAATCCCTTGATTCAATTTTTACAGAAAAATTTTCATCAATAATCTCTTTTAATGAATATGAAATAATAGAAGCATTGCTTTTACTTATATGCTCAATTGGAATAGATACGCTTCTATTAGGTTTAACTTTTACCTCTGCTTTTAATACGCCAACAATTTCTGTTAATCCTGAATTTAATTTTTGCAAATTGAGCGACGTATTTAGTGCTGAATTAGAAAATGAAGGATTTATATTTTTTTGTATTAATGGAATTATTTCATTTCGTAAATAGTTTCTTTCAAAATCATTTGAAAGATTGGATTCATCAATCCGATATTCAAATTGATTTTTATCCAGGTAATTCAAAATCTCTTTTTTAGTTAACGATAAAATTGGACGAATGATATTATTACGTTTTACAGGGATTCCAGCAATACCCTTTAATCCTGTTCCTTTAATTAGATTTAATAAAACTGTTTCAGTATTATCATCAGCATTGTGTGCCGTTGCAACTTTATGATACTTGTTATCGTTAGCAACTTTTTCAAAAAATTCATAGCGGATTTTTCTTCCGGCAACTTCCAGAGAAAACTTATTTCTCTTTGAATAAGATTTTATATCCTTACGGAGTAAATAAAATGGAATTGATAATTCATTACAAATCACTTTACAGAAAAGTTCATCTCTTTCAGAATCTTTACCTCGCAAACAATGGTTGATATGTGCTGCACCGAGTTTAATCTTAAACTTCTTTTTGAACTTATTTAAGAAGTGAAGTAAAAAGACTGAATCTGGTCCGCCGCTTAAAGCAATAAGAATTTTTTCTCCAGAAGATAGAAGTTCATTCTCTTTAATAAATCTTAAAACTTTTTGTTCTGTTGCTTTCATTAGTTTAAAAAGAATGAGGACTCATCCTGACTTTTACTTTCCATAATTCGCTCAACATATTTCCCTAAAACATCAAACTCAAGATTTACTGTGTCGCCAATTTTTTTATCAGCAAAAATTGTTTCTTTCCAGGTATGCGGAATTATTCCAACTGAAAAAGATTTGTCATTCAATTCAGCAACTGTCATGCTCACTCCATCAATTGCAACAGAACCGACATAAATCAGGTACTGCTTAAACTTTTCCGGAAAAGAAATCGTTAGCCAATGGCTATTAGAAAGTTCTTTTATATCTTCAACTTTTCCTGTTGTATCGATATGGCCAAGAACAAAATGTCCACCCAACCTTGCTTCAGCAGCTAATGGTCTTTCAAGATTTACGTTCATACCTTGCTTAAGCACACCAAGATTTGTTTTATTCAAGGTCTCTTCAATGGTATCAACAGCAAATTTATTTCCATCAATCTTTACAACGGTTAAACAGCATCCATTAACTGCAACACTGCTTCCTATTTGTAAATCTTTCATTATGATATTTGCTTCAATTACAAACTGAAAACCTTCGCCAGTTGGAATTTTTTCTTTAAGTATTCCTTTCTCTTCAACTAATCCGGTAAACATTGATAATCCTTAATAAATTAGATTCGTATTGTAAAGTTATAAATAGAATTTCTAAGATTTAATGCGGTAAAAAAGATTATTTAATAAGTTCGATAAGTAAATCATCCCCGATTTTTTGAGTTCGTTTGATACTTAATTTTGGGGCATCACTTAGTTTCCTACTCTCAATTTCAGAAAATGTTTTTAATCCGTTACCGAGTATTTTGGGACTTACAAACAAAAAGATGTCATCAAATAATTTTTGTTTTAGAAATGCTGAATATATTTTGCTGCCGCCTTCAATTAGCACCGAGATAATTTGCAATTTTGTCAATTGCGTAAGCACACTTTTTAATTGCAATCTTTCTTGTACATCTGATTTGGCAAATAATATTTTAACACCAAGTTTCTGTAACTGATTGATCTTATTCAATTTCGATTTATTTTTTTCAGATGTAATCACAATCGTTTTATTATCAGAATTACTCTTGAATAAATTTAAATCGTTTTTAAGTTTAAGGCTTGAATCCAATACAACTCTGTAAGGATTTCTTCCTTCAACCATTCTAACTGTCAATTTTGGATTATCAATTTGTGCAGTTTCAGAACCAATAAGCACAGCATCATACCTGGCTCTTAACCAATGCACATATTTTCTTGAATCACTAGAAGAAATCCATTCAGAGTAATTATTCTTATCTGCAATCATTCCATCCAATGTTTGCGCTGCTTTTAATGTGATGTATGGAAGCTTATTTGTTATGAATTTGAAGAAGAACTTATTTAGCTCAATACATTCTTTTTCAAGAACACCGACTTTAACATCAATCCCGGCTTTCTTAAGTGCTTTAACACCATTACCGCTAACAAGCGGATTGATATCAAGTGTACCGATTACAACTCTTTTAATTTTTTCTTTTATGATTCTATCAACACAAGGTGGAGTTTTTCCGAAGTGACTGCAAGGCTCAAGGTTTACATATAACGTGGAGCCCTCGAGTGATTCTACTGAAGAGTTTATTGCATTTATTTCTGCGTGCTCTTCTCCAAATTTTTGATGATAGCCCGCTCCGATTATTCTGTTGTCTTTTATAATTACACATCCAACAAGCGGATTTGGACTAACACTGCCTTCACCTTTTTTAGCTATCTCGATCGTAAGTTGTATGTATGATTCGTCAGCCAAAGACTTAGCAATTAATTAGAAAACACTTATTTAATCTCCATAATTTCAAACTCCAATAATCCTGCAGGAGCTTTTACTTGAACTTTTTGTCCTAATTTAGCACCTATCAAACCTTGTCCAACTGGTGATGTTACAGAAATTTTCCCTTCCTGAAAATCTGCTTCTTCGGGCGAGACTAAAAGATACTCCACAACTTTTTTTGTTTTAAGATTTTTGATTTTAACAGTAGAAAGCAGATGCGCTTCATCAGCGGGCATTTTAGAAGTATCGATGACCCTGGCGCGCGAAAGTACATCTTCCATTTTACTGATTTTTAATTCAAACAAACCCTGTTCTTCTTTAGCGGCATCATATTCGGCATTTTCAGAAAGATCACCGTGTGCACGTGCTTCTGCAATTTTGGCAGCCATTTTTTTTCTGCCGTTCGTTTTCATTTCCTGAAGTTCTTTTTCAATTTCAATTAGTCGTTCACGTGTCAAATAAACAAAA
>Ga0172375_10002842_pt1 | contig 26733 bp, 23 predicted proteins | sample LakKiv1m_FD_114537 | JGI IMG/M metagenome (GOLD analysis project Ga0172375, IMG submission 114537) | Freshwater microbial communities from Kabuno Bay, South-Kivu, Congo - kab_092012_11.1m | ecosystem: Environmental > Aquatic > Freshwater > Lake | place: Democratic Republic of the Congo...
CAGTGTTGCGATAGTTGGGTTTAGTTCTAATTGAACCGCTCTATCTGATTTCAGGGGGTATATTTTACTTTTTTCATCGGATCACTACGCTTCGCTACGTCTTGAGAAGCAATGCGTCTCATCTCAGAAAGTTTGGTCTCCGACAAACCCGGTACGGTTCAGCTTAAGTCGTAAAATTGAAATTAGATATTTTTGCATAGATCCAAGTGTTAAATCATCATTGCGATTCTTGCGTACCACACTCTAGGCACGTGAAAAAGTAGAAAGCTTATATTTGTACGTGTTAAGTCAAAAAGCAAAACAGAAACCGTAGCCCCAGGCAACACCCCTCTCATCATAAAATTATACCAGTCAGTAAAATACCTTTAGATTAAGAATGTGTATGTTGGTTATTATTGTTGATTATCACAATAAATTAGTGACCGAAAATCAAATTACCTCACCCTACCTTAAATTACACAACACAAAATAAAAACTCCATATAACTGTTATATATAGAGTTTACTAAAATACCAATTATGTTATTTAGTGTATTTTATGTTGGTGACTCTTGCCAAGGTTGGGGTCGCGAGTTCGAGTCTCGTTTCCCGCTCCAAATTCAAAAAGCCCTGATCGAAAGATTGGGGCTTTTTTATTGCCTATTCTAAAATTTTTGGACCTCACTCCAAGCCTGTTCTTTAATCCGGTCTTATCCGGCTGATTTAAATCGTAGTGTAAATGTATAAAAGCGTTTTTAAAAAAATTCCCGGTTTTTGCGGGCTGCTGTTTATATTTTTATACAGATCAATTGCTTAAATATTTTGCACAATTCAAGCTTTTTCCAGACGCCGGCCCTTTTCAAGCCAGCAACCACTGTGTATAACAATGAAGCAGACCGGGAAACGGATAAGCATAGGCAAAACCTACGAAAAAGCGTTAGACTATGCCACAATTAATGTCATGAAAATGTCCGTTGAGACAAAAAGAAGGTGAAGGTTGATGCCGCTCAATACAGTTGAAGAGCTCGTAGCAGATATCCGTGCAGGAAAAATGGTTATCCTGATGGATGATGAAGATCGTGAAAATGAAGGCGATTTAGTCATGGCTGCCACGCATGTTCGCCCGGAAGACATCAACTTTATGATCACCCATGCCCGCGGTCTGGTCTGCCTGACCCTAAGCCGTGAGCGTTGCCAGCAGTTAAACCTGCCACTCATGGTCGATGCCAACGGCGCCCAGCATGGCACCAACTTTACCCTGTCGATTGAAGCCGCAGAAGGCATCACCACCGGAATTTCAGCGGCTGAACGTGCGCATACCATTCGCACGGCAGTTGCTGCTCATGCCAAACCGGCCGATATTGTCCAGCCGGGTCATATTTTCCCGCTGATGGCGCAACCAGGTGGTGTCCTGCACCGCGCCGGTCATACTGAAGCCGGCTGTGACCTGTCCCGCTTAGCCGGTCTAGAACCTGCTTCGGTGATTTGTGAAATTATTAAAGAAGATGGCACCATGGCGCGCCGTGCCGATCTGGAAGTGTTTGCAGAAAAACACGGTCTGAAAATGGGCACCATCGCCGACCTGATCCATTACCGCATGACCAATGAACAAACTGTTGAGCGCTTGGATCAGCAAAGCATTGATACCGAATATGGCAGCTTTGACCTGTATCGTTACCGTGAATTAGGTAACCCGGATATTCATGTAGCACTAGTCAAAGGTGAGCCAAAAGAGGGTGTGACCACCGTTCGCGTGCATGGGTTTAACCCGACCCGTGACCTGCTAAAACTGAACAAGCAAGATGGTGAACCGGCCTGGAACCTGGACCGTGCCTTAAAAGAAATCGCCAGCAGCGATCGTGGTGTACTGGTCTGGATTGGTCAGCGTCATCTGCAAGATTTAGGTCCGGCACTGGACAGCTTAAATGCACCGAAGAAAAGCAAATCCAATGCGGCGCTGTCTCAGCAGTATCAGACCATTGGTGTCGGTGCACAGATTTTACGTGATTTAGGTGTTGAAAAAATGAAGCTGCTCAGCTCGCCATTACGTTTCAATGCCTTGTCCGGCTTTAACTTGGAAGTGGTGGAATACGTCACCGCACAACAAACAACTTAAGAAATCATCGAGGTTTGCTATGGCAGTTCGCCGTATTGAAGGTATGTTACATCTCGCGAGCGAAGGCCGTTACGCGATTTTAGTTGGTCGTTTTAATAGCTTTGTGGTGGAACATTTGCTGGAAGGTGCCATCGACACATTGAAACGTCATGGTGTATCAGAGGATAATATCACTGTTGTTCATGCACCAGGGGCGTGGGAACTTCCGGTTGTTGCGAAAAAACTGGCAGCATCTGATCGTTTCGATGCCATTATTGCACTGGGCGCGGTGATTCGTGGCAGCACGCCTCACTTCGACTTTGTTGCAGGCGAATGTGCCAAAGGTTTAGGCGTGGTTGGCCTGGACACTGGCTTACCGGTCATTAACGGTGTATTGACTACGGATAGTATCGAACAAGCGATTGAACGCTCGGGTACAAAAGCAGGTAATAAAGGTAGCGAAGCTGCTTTAACTGCAATTGAAATGGTTAACTTGTTAAAGGCTATTTAACGCTATGTCGCAAACACTTCAAGCAACTTATGCAGCAAAACGTAAAGCACGTCGTTTTGCTGTACAAGGAATTTATGAATGGCAGATGAGCCACAATCCGGTGCACGAGATTGAAGCACGCACGCGTGTCGAAAATGCCATGCACAAAGTGGATCTCGGCTATTATCATGAATTGTTGACTCAAGTGGTTGCCAATCATGAAGCATTGGATGCGCTCTTAATCCCTGTGCTTGACCGCGAAATTGATGCCCTTGACGGCGTTGAACTCGCAACCCTTCGTCTGGGCGCCTATGAATTGAAAGAACATCTGGAAATTCCATACCGCGTGGTTTTAGACGAATCCATTGAGCTGGCAAAACATTTTGGCGGTGCAGACAGCCATAAATACATTAACGGTGTTCTTGACCGTTTGGCCAGCTCATTACGTGCAGCAGAAAAACAGCAATCTAAATAATTGACAGATTGATGCGATGGCTGAGTTTTCCATTATTGACACCTATTTCAATCGGCAGCACGGCAGTTCTGTCGACTTAGGTGTTGGTGATGACTCAGCCGTGCTGACTCCTCCCCCACAGCAACAGCTGGTGATTTGCGCCGATACACTGGTTGCTGGACGACACTTCCCATTAGATACTGATCCACATGCCATTGGCTGGAAATCTGTTGCAGTCAATCTCTCCGATATTGCTGCCATGGGTGCCACGCCGCACAGTATTCTACTGGCCTTGAGCCTACCCCAAATTGATCACGACTGGCTGAAAGCCTTTAGCCAGGGTCTGTATGATTGCTGCGATCAATTTGGGGTGCGCTTAATTGGTGGAGATACCACCCAAAGTCCGCATTTAACCTTATCCGTGACCGCCTTAGGCTGGATAGATACCGGTCAGGCCATTACCCGCGCCGGTGCCCAGCCGGGCGACTATATCTGCGTCAGCGGCACCGTCGGTGATGCCGCCTTTGGTCTGAAGCATCCGGGACATGCACTGCAGCAGCGTCTGGATTATCCAACCCCGCGCTGCGAACTGGGCCAGCACCTGAAAGGTCTGGCCTCGAGTATGATTGATGTTTCAGATGGTCTGGCCCAAGACCTCGGACATATTCTTAAAGCCTCAAAGGTTGGCGCCACCCTAGATCTGGATCTGTTACCGCTTAGCGATACTCTGCGTCATTTACCTGACACACAGCGCTGGCAATATGCGCTGGCTGGCGGCGATGACTATGAACTGTGCTTTAGCATCAGCCCGCAGCATTTTGAACAACTTTTACAACAACCGCTGAATGTCCGCGTTACCAAGATTGGACAAATTCATGCAGCACCCGAACTTCATTTTGTGCAGAATGGCGTAGATCATTCGCTCCAATTCCAGGGATACCAACACTTTGCCTAAACCTGCCATTCATTTTAAAGCGATGAGCTGGCCCGACCGCCTGGTTGTCTTCTGTGGGGTCGGGTTTGGATCAGGCCTGTTACCCAAAGCCCCCGGCACCTTCGGCTCGGCCTTTGCGCTGCTGTTTATTCCGCTGTGGTTATGGCTTGGTTTTGCCTATTCGGTTGTAGCGATTCTGCTGATGTCACTGATCGGGATTTATATCTGCGGGCGGACCGCACGGGTGATGGGCGTCCATGATGATGGTCGTATTGTCTGGGATGAATTTGCCGGACAGTCGATTACCTTTTTACCGCTGATTTATTTTAGCCAGATGAATACGCTATGGGTCATTGCAGGCTTTGCCCTGTTCCGGCTGTTTGATGTCTGGAAACCCTGGCCCATCCGGGTGATTGACCATCAGGTCGATGGCGGCTTTGGCATTATGCTGGATGATCTGATTGCCGGAATCTGGGCAGCAATCTGTATTTTAATTTATCTTTATTTTATTTTGGTTTAGCAATAACTAGGATTATACATGTCTACCACCGTGATTATTCTTGCCGCAGGGAAAGGAACGCGTATGCGCTCCAGCCTTCCGAAAGTGCTTCAACCCCTTGCAGGACGCCCGCTTCTGGGTCACGTGATTGAAACGGCACAACAATTACAAGCAGACAATATTATTACCATTTATGGCCATGGCGGCGAGCAGGTGCAACAGGCCTTTGCCCATGAAACGGTTCAATGGGTGGAACAGGCCGAGCAGCTCGGGACCGGACATGCGGTCCAAATGGCACTGCCGGTACTGGGTCAAGATGGTGTTTCAATTATTCTATCCGGTGATGTGCCGTGCATTAGCCAGGCCACCTTAGAGCAACTGGTCGAGGCCAGTCAGGCTACCGGCATTGGTCTGGTCACGCTGACCTTGCCAGATGCGACCGGTTACGGCCGTATTGTGCGTGACAATGGCCAGATTCAGGCCATTGTTGAACACAAAGATGCTTCTGAGGCACAGCGCCAGATTCAGGAAATCAATACCGGCATTTACTGCGTCAGCAATGCCAAATTGCATCAGTGGTTACCAAAGCTGTCCAATGACAATGCACAGGGCGAATACTACCTGACCGATATTGTGGCCATGGCCATTGCCGATGGCATGCAGGTGGCTTCGGTTCAGCCAGAACGTGCTTTTGAAGTCGAAGGCGTCAATGACCGGGTGCAACTGGCCGCCTTGGAACGTGAATTCCAGAACTTCCAGGCCAAACAGTTAATGCAGCAAGGCGTGCATCTGATTGATCCAAGTCGCTTCGACTTACGTGGTTCACTCAAAGTAGGTCAAGACGTCCGTATTGACATCAATGTGATTATTGAAGGTGAAGTCGAACTCGGTGATCGGGTTGAAATTGGCGCAGGCTGTGTGATTAAAAACAGCAAAATTGCGGCCGGCACCAAAGTCCAGCCATATAGCGTCTTTGAAAATGCTATTGTCGGTGAAGATGTACAGATTGGGCCATTTGCCCGCCTGCGTCCAGGTGCAGTGCTGGCCAATGAGGTGCATATTGGCAACTTTGTTGAAGTCAAAAACACCCAGATTGGTGTCGGCTCCAAAGCCAATCACTTTACCTATTTAGGCGATGCAGAAGTCGGCGCAGGCTCCAATATTGGCGCAGGCACCATTACCTGTAACTATGACGGCGCCAATAAATTTAAAACCATTATCGGCGATGCGGCTTTCATTGGCTCAAACAGCTCGCTGGTGGCACCGGTAACCATTGGCAACGGCGCAACGGTGGGTGCCGGCTCGGTAATTACCCGTGATGTGGCCGACCATAGCCTGGCCTTTGAACGCTCAAAACAGTTGAGTAAAGATAATTATCAACGTCCCCAAAAACTGAAAAAATAAGAGGAAAATATTATGTGTGGTATCGTCGGTGGCGTTGCAGAACGTAATATTAGCAATATCCTGATTGAAGGCTTAAAGCGTCTGGAATACCGGGGCTATGATTCCGCCGGTCTGGCGCTAATCAATGGCGGTCATGTATTACGTGAACGTCGTGTCGGGAAAGTGGCCAATCTGGAACAGGCAGTTATTGAAGCCGAATTAACCGGTTCTTTAGGGATCGCACACACGCGCTGGGCGACCCATGGCAAGCCAACTGAAAATAATGCCCATCCGCATATTTCAGGCAATGTGGCGGTGGTGCATAACGGGATTATTGAAAACTTCCAGGAACTCAAAGATGATCTGGAAGCGCTTGGCTATGTGTTTACCTCACAAACCGATACTGAAGTGGTTGCGCATCTGGTCAATGATGCCCTGAAATCCACCCCAAGCCTGCTGGAAGCGGTGAAACAGGTGGTGCCGCAGCTCAAAGGTGCCTATGCGCTCGGTATCATCCATACCGACCATCCGGATGAGCTGATCACGGTTCGTGAAGGTTCACCGCTAGTGATCGGTGTCGGGATTGGCGAGAACTTTATCAGCTCGGACCAGCTGGCGTTGTTGCCAATCACCAACCGCTTTATTTATCTGGAAGAAGGCGATATTGCCCGTTTAACCCGTGAAACCATCGAAGTTTTTGTTGATGGTCAGCTGGTGAACCGTCCGGTGAAAGAGCTGGATGCAACCGTCAGCAATGCCTCTAAAGGTGAATACAAGCACTACATGCTTAAAGAGATTTATGAGCAGCCAGAAGCGATTCAGCAAACCATTTCTCAGGCCTTAAATGGCAATGCGCTGCGTGAAGACTTTCTGGCCCAGGCCGAGCAGGACTTCGCCAACATCCAGCAGGTGCAGATTATTGCCTGCGGTACCAGTTACCATGCCGGCATGATTGCCAAGTACTGGTTTGAACAGCTGATTGATGTGCCGTGTCAGGTCGAAATTGCCAGCGAATACCGCTATCGCACGCCGGTAATTGTTAACAACACCCTGTATATCTGTATTTCCCAATCGGGTGAAACGGCCGATACCTTGGCTGCACTACGCGATACCCAAAAACGTGCTGCAGCCAAAGGCCTGAACATCTGCACCATGGCAATTTGTAACGTAGCCACCTCATCAATGGTACGCGAAACCCATCACAGCCTGTTAACTTTGGCTGGACCAGAAATTGGCGTAGCATCAACCAAAGCCTTTACCACGCAGCTGGCTGCGCTGATGCTGCTGATTCTGAAGATTGGTCAGGTCAAACAGAGCATTGCAGACAAGACCGTTACCGAGATTATCGCGGAATTATGGCATACGCCAAAAGTGATTCTGGATACCCTGCAACATAACCCGGCGATTCTGCACTTATCCGAACTGTTTGTGGAAAAGAACCACTGCCTGTTCCTTGGCCGTGGTATCCAGTTCCCGATTGCACTTGAAGGTGCCCTGAAGCTGAAGGAAATTTCCTATATTCATGCCGAAGGTTATGCCGCCGGTGAACTGAAACATGGTCCGCTAGCTCTGGTCGACAATGAAATGCCGGTGGTGATTCTGGCACCAAAAGATGACATGCTGGATAAACTGAAATCCAACATGGAAGAAGTACAGGCCCGTGGTGGCGAGCTGTTTGTCTTTGCTGATGAGCACAGCGGCATTAAAACCAAAGAGCGTCAGCATGTGGTACATATTCCATCAATCAGTGCGGTGCTGGCGCCAATTGTCTACAGTATCCCGGTCCAACTGCTGTCCTATCATGTTGCGGTACTACGTGGTACCGATGTGGATCAGCCACGTAACCTGGCCAAATCGGTGACGGTAGAATAAGCAAAACAGAAAAAGGCTGGTTCACCGGCCTTTTTTCTTCTGCATGGAGAACAAATAATGACCCAACTGACTTGCTTTAAAGCTTACGATATTCGCGGCAAACTGGGCTCTGAGCTGAACGAAGAGATTGCCTATAAAATTGGCCGTGCCTATGGCCAGATTTACCAGCCAAAAACTGTGGCGATTGGCTGTGATATCCGTTTAAGCAGTGAAGACTTAAAACAGGCGACCATCAAAGGCCTGAATGATGCAGGTGTGAATGTACTTGATCTGGGCATGACCGGCACCGAAGAAGTCTATTTTGCCGCCTTCCATCTGGATGTCCAGGGCGGGATTGAAGTCACTGCCAGTCACAACCCGATGGACTATAACGGCATGAAACTGGTACGCGAAAATGCCCGCCCCATCAGTGCCGATACTGGTTTAAAAGAAATTCAGGCCTTAGCAGAAGCCGGTACATTTACCGAAGTGGCAGCCAAAGGAACCACACAGTCCTACAATATTTTGCCAGAATTTGTAGATCATCTGATGACCTATATTGATCCAGCCAAGATTCGCCCGATGAAACTGGTGGTGAATGCCGGCAATGGTGCTGCAGGTCATGTCATTGATGCGATTGAAGACAAATTCAAGGCCCTGAATGTTCCGGTGGAGTTTGTCAAAATTCACCATGAGGCCGATGGCACCTTCCCGAATGGGATTCCGAACCCAATTCTGGTAGAAAACCGCGACAGCACCCGCGAGGCAGTACTGGCGCATGGCGCAGATCTGGGCATTGCCTGGGATGGCGACTTTGACCGCTGCTTCCTGTTTGATGAAAAAGGCCAGTTTATTGAAGGTTATTACATCGTGGGTCTGTTAGCACAGGCTTTCTTGTTGAAACAGTCCGGTGAAAAAATTGTGCATGATCCGCGTCTGGTCTGGAACACTTTTGATGTGGTGGAACAGTATCAGGGGGAAGCGATTCAGTCTAAATCCGGGCATGCCTTTATTAAAGATGTGATGCGTGAGCATAATGCGGTTTATGGCGGGGAAATGAGTGCCCACCACTATTTCCGTGACTTTGCCTATTGTGATAGCGGCATGATTCCATGGTTACTGGCGATTGCGGTGCTGTCTGAAACCGGTCAATCTTTATCGAGTCTGGTAGAAGAGATGATTGCCAAGTTCCCATGCTCAGGTGAAATTAATTTTAAAGTGGCAGATACCCAAGCCACCATTCAAAAGATTTTTGAGCACTATGCCGATCAGAACCCGGCCATTGACCAGACCGATGGCGTAAGTCTGGATTTTGGTGCCTGGCGTTTTAATGTGCGTGCCTCCAATACCGAACCGTTATTACGTTTGAATATTGAAAGCCGCCGTGACCAGCAACCTAAACCAATGCAAGACTATGTCGATGAATTGACCCGCTTGATTCAGGCTTAACACAAAAAATGGAGCTCAACGCTCCATTTTTTATTGTGCGAGGGTCTGGATCTACTTAACGATAGCCATTTGGATTCTGTTTTTGCCAGTTCCAGCTATCGGCCAGCATATCTTCCAGACCATACTGCGGTTGCCAACCTAGCTCGGCAATGGCACGCCGATTGTCTGCAAAAGAGGTCGCCACATCGCCTGCCCGGCGCGGCGCCAGTTCAAATGGAATCTCCACCCCATTGACCTGTTCAAAGGTATTTTTCACCTGTAACACGGAAATCCCGTTTCCAGTTCCAATATTCCAGGCGCGACAGCCCTGTGCATTTAAACGGTTATTCAGTGCACATAAGTGTGCATTGGCCAGGTCCACCACATGGATATAATCGCGGACGCCTGTGCCATCGACGGTATCATAATCACTGCCAAAGATTGAAAGTTTTTCACGACGACCGACAGCCACTTGGGTCACATAAGGCATCAGGTTGTTTGGAATCCCTTGCGGGTCTTCGCCAATCTGACCACTTTTATGCGCGCCGACCGGGTTAAAATAACGTAATAAGGCAATCGACCAGCGCTCATCAGCAATTGTCAGTTTTTCCAATAACTGTTCAATAATCAGTTTGGTATAGCCATAATTGTTGCTTGGCATCCCAGTTGGCATTTCTTCATTTAAAGGAGAAATATTGGCTTCATCATACACTGTTGCAGACGAGCTAAAGACCAGTTTAAACACCCCTGCGCGTTGCATCGCCTGCGCTAGACTGATAGACCCGGCAATATTATGCTCAAAATAAGCCAGTGGAATTTGCTGACTTTCCCCCACTGCTTTGAGACCGGCAAAATGAATCACCGCATCAATCTTGTGCTGCTGGAACAGCTGATCCAGACCGGCACCATCCCGAATATCCCCTTCAATAAAATGAAGACTTTTCTGGGTCAGTGCTTGTACCCGTTGTAATGATTCTGCCGAACTGTTTGACAAATTATCCAGCACCACCACCTGATGCCCGGCATTGAGCAGCTCCAGACAGGTATGCGAACCAATATAACCGGCGCCACCGGTGACCAGAATATTAGCCATCTGATTTTCCTAATAAAATTTGTAATAAACCCTGTGTCGAAGCATCCAGTGCCGATACATCCTGCTGCTGGCCATTTAAAATCGGCAACAGCTGATTGGCAATTTCCTTACCCTTTTCCACGCCCCACTGATCAAAGGGGTTAATATTCCAGATCACCGACTGAACAAACACCTTATGCTCATACAAGGCAATCAGCATCCCCAAGCTATACGGATTCAGTTCCTGAATCAGGAAGGTTGAACTCGGCTGATTACCGGCATATTGCTTATAAGCCGGCAGACTGATTAGCTCGGCCTGATCCAGCGCCTGATTACCAAAAGCCAGTAAGCGCGATTGCGCCAGACAGTTAGACAGGGCCAGATGGTGCTGTTCGACCAGCGCCTCTGCACTTTCGGCATAGGTAAACTGGTTGGCATTGTAGCGCTTCACCGGTGCAATAAAATCACAGCTGACCGCCTGTGTGCCCTGATGCAGCAACTGATAAAACGCATGCTGGGCATTCGGTCCTACTTCACCCCAGACAATTGGACAGGTATCCAGTTCGACTGCTTCGCCACTGCGCTGAATCGATTTACCATTCGATTCCATTTCCAGCTGCTGCAGATAAGAGGCAAAATATTTTAAGCGGCCATCATAGGGCAAAACCGCATGGGTCTGAATATCCAGAAAATTATTGTTCCAGATGCCCAATAAGCCCATCAACACCGGAATATTCTGTGCAAAGGGCGCCGTCTGGAAATGCTGATCCACTGCGTAGGCCCCGGCTAGAAAGGCTTTAAAACCTTCCACCCCGATAATCAGCGCAATTGGCAAGCCGATACAGGACCAGAGTGAATAACGGCCACCCACCCAATCCCACAGCAGGAACTGGTTTTCTGGTGCAATGCCCCATGCGGTCATTTTATCGGGCTTGGTCGAGACCCCAACAAAATGATGCTGTAATACGCGTGCCTGTTTGCCCAAGGCTTTTTCCAGCCATAAACGGACGGTTTGCGCATTGGATAAGGTATCAATGGTGCCAAAAGATTTAGAGGAAATAATAAACAGCGTGGTTTCCGGACGCAGCTTATGCAGCAGATCCGAGAGCTGGCTGCCATCCATGGTCGAAACGAAATGTACGCTCAACGGCTTGGCACTTGGATGTTTAAAATCGGACAGTGCCTGAGTGGCCATTAAAGGTCCCAGATCAGAACCGCCGACGCCAATATTGACCACATCCTGAATTACTTCACCGGTGGCACCGCGGCATTGTCCGGCATGAATTTTTTCCACCAGCTGATACATGCGCTGCAGCTGGGCTTGTACCTGCTGCGCCAGTTCCGGATGAGTACTGTCCTGTTCCGGCAAACGCAGCGCCCAATGCATGGCTGCACGCTGTTCGGTATAGTTAATTGGGTCAGTGGAAAACAGGGTGTTGATCCAGCCCGATAAGTCATGTGCTTCAGCAAAGCGTATCAGCTGCGCCAGTACCTCGGCATCAATACGCTGCTTGCTATAATCAAAAACCAGCGATTTTAAACGCACAGAAAAGTGTTCAAAACGCTGCGCATCCTGTGCAAATAAATCGGTTAAATGACGCTGTTCAAACTGGTTTTTTAAAGTCTGTAACTGTAATAACAGGGAGTCACGCGTATGTACCGCTGCTGAACTGCTCATTAGCGTCCTACTCCCATATAGGCAAAGCCTTGCGCTTTGACAAACTGCGGATCATAGATATTACGTCCATCTAAAATTAACGGATGCTGCATACTCTTGAGCAGGGTTTTATAGTCCGGACTCCAGTAATGTTTCCAGGCGGTTAACAGGCACAGCGCATGGCTGTCTTTGACGGCTTCATACTGGTCCTGACACAAGATCAGATCAGCGCGTTCGCCATACAATGCCTGAATTTCTGGCAAGGCCTGCGGATCGTGTAATTTAACCGTGAGCCCTTGTGCCCAGAGTGCCTTGAGCATGGCGTGAATCGGTGAATGGTGCACACGTGAAGTATTTTCCTTAAAGGCCGCACCCCAGATGGTAATGGTTTTGCCTTTTAAATCACCCTGATAATAGTTCCACAGTTTGCGAAACAGCAGTTCTTTTTGCTGCTCGTTAATTTCCCAGACCTGGGCCAAAAGCTGGCTTTTCACCCCGGTGGTTGAAACGGTATTGGCCAAAGTCAGGACATCATGCGAGAAGTTTTCTCCGCCAAAACCGGCACCCGGATACATATAGGACGCGCCAATCCGGCTATCCGCCGCCATGCCCTGGCGCACATGTTCAATATCAATGCCCAGTTTTTCTGCCACCACAGCCAAGTCATTGATATAACTGATCCGGGTCGCCAGCATGCCGGAAATACTCAGCTTGGTAAATTCCGCATCCAGCACCGGCATAAACAGGTATTGCTGCTTACGCGGGAATAAAGGACGTAAAAACTCCTGCACTTTACTTTGCACCTGCGGGTTCATACAGCCCACAGTCAGCTGTTCCGCCTGGGTAATACTGGCCAGCGCATTCCCTTCCTGACTCATATCCGGCAAATATACCCAGTCATCTTCAGGTAATAGCTGTTTCAAACGTGCCGTCCCCTGCAAGCCCAAAGTTGAAGCATTGATCATCAGTTTCGGATGAATGATCGGACGCTGTTGGAGCTGCTGCAACAGTTCAATCAGTAGCGGCTCTTCAGCCGGATTCAGGCTAAACAGATAGACATCCATCTGCAAGCCCAGCTCTTTCAGGCTACAGTAATGTAAAAAGCCTTGGGCATGTTGCTGCTGCAACAGCCGGTTGACCGCCTCATCCTGAAAGTCAGGCGCTTCCGGGCTATCTTGCTGGAAAATGTCACACCAGTAGACCTTGTGCCCACATTCTGCCAATAGCGCCGCCATCACCCCGGCATAAAGCGTTCGACCAAAAACTGCAACCTTCATGCTGACCTCTGCCCCGTATTAGTTTTTAAGTTCTTGAATCAGTTCTTTAAATGCTGTACCTAAACTTGGATGGTCCACTCCGTAATGCAAGACGGCCTTTAAATAGCCGAGTTTGCTGCCACAATCAAAGGTCTGGCCTTTCATGCGGTAGGCTTCGACTGTTTCCAGCTGCTGTAGTGCGGCAATGGCATCGGTCAGCTGGATTTCATTCCCGGCCCCTTTCGGTGTGGTGGCCAATAGCTGCATAATTTTGGCCGGCAATACATAACGCCCGATCACGGAAAGATTAGAAGGTGCGGTACCGACCGCCGGTTTCTCGACAATCCCCTGCATTGCCGCACTCTGGCCTTCTGCAGGAGCAGCGGCAACATCCACAATGCCATACTGATCGACCAGATGCTCCGGCACAGCCTCAACCATAATCTGCGCTGCTTGTGTGACATTAAAACGTTCAATCATTAAAGCCAGATCATTTTTTTCTGCCTGATCTTTGACCAGTACATCTGGCAGTAATACCGCAAAAGCGTCATCACCGACTATATCTTTGGCACACAGCACCGCATGACCCAGGCCCAGCGGCTGTGGCTGACGCACACTGACCACGCTGACTTGTGGTGGTAAAATTTCGGTAATTTCTTTTAGCAAATCCCACTTCTGCTTCTGCTCTAATGTGGTTTCCAGCTCAAAGTTACGGTCAAAGTAGTTTTCAATCGACGCTTTGGAAGAATGCGTGACCAGAATAATCTGTTCAATACCGGCAGCAACCGCTTCACGCACCACATATTCAATCGCTGGACGATCGACCACGGTTACCATTTCTTTAGGAATAGATTTACTGGCCGGTAAAAAACGGGTACCCAAACCTGCAACAGGTAAAATCGCCTTCTTAATCATATACTTTAACCTGATCTCGATATTTTAATTTACTTTAACTTCTTTACCACGCTGATAGCCATCAACATAGTGCTCCAGCTGGCTTAATGCCCAATCAATATCCGATTGCACCGCGGTTAAATCATTGAAACGCTCAAACACCTGCAATAACTCATCCAGAGGATACATTTTTTCATAAGAACGCAAAATCCGGCTGTGTTGTGTCATTTCGGTATTATCGGCATCAATCAGTAATTCTTCATAAAGTTTTTCACCAGGACGTAAACCGGAGTACTGGATTTCAATATCGCCGTCCTGACTGTCGGCTTCACGTACTTTCAGACCGCTGAGGGCAATCATCTGACGGGCCAGATCCTGAATCCGTACCGGCTCGCCCATATCCAGCAGGAACACATCGCCACCATGACCCAAGGCACCGGCCTGAATCACCAGCTGTGAGGCTTCGGGAATGGTCATAAAGAAACGGGTGACATCCGGATGGGTCACAGTAATCGGGCCGCCTTTGGCAATCTGCTGTTTAAATAATGGCACCACAGAACCCGATGAACCGAGCACGTTCCCAAAACGTACAATACTGATTTGGGTCTGGTCCTGCGCTTCCGCCATGGCCTGACAATACAGCTCAGCCATCCGTTTTGATGCACCCATGACATTGGTCGGACGTACCGCTTTGTCGGTCGAAATCAGCACAAAGGTTTCAACGCCATTTTTGACGGCTGCATTTAAACTAAAAGCGGTACCAATTGCATTATTTTTCAAGCCAGCAATCGGGTTACATTCTACCAGCGGTACATGCTTATACGCCGCCGCATGATAGACCGTCTGCACCGCATATTGTTCAATAATCCGTTCCAGTTTGGCCTGATCCAGGACCGTACCCAGAATCGGAATAATTTCGACATTGGACGCCAGACGCAGTTCTTTATCAATGCTGTACAGGGCAAATTCGGTCAGCTCATAAATGACCAGTTTCTGTGGCTGGTTTTTAATAATCTGTCGGCATAGCTCGGAACCTATTGAACCACCGGCACCTGTGACCATTACCACTTTATCTTTGATATTTTTTTCCAGCAGCTCTGCTACCGGTGGCACCGGATCACGACCCAGCAAGTCAATAATATCGACTTCCTGAATATCGGAGACGCGGATTTCACCATCCATCAGTTTGGTCAGCCCCGGAATTTCAGTAATTTTTAAATGGGCAGGTTCCAGAAATTTGACGATTTCACTTTTGCGGCTACGCCCCACAGATGGCAGCGCAATCAGGATTTCATCAATCCGTAATTTGGTAAAACATTTAAGCGCTGTTTCCGGCAGATAGACATCAATGCCACCAATATTCTGTCCGCTTAAAGATGGATTATCATCAATAAAGAAAATCGGTAAATGTTCATTGGAACGGGTTAAAGTCGCAGCAACCTGCTGACCGGCATTGCCTGCCCCATAAATCGCGATGCGTTTTTTTGGGATACCCGCCTGTACATAAGAACGGACAATAAAACGGATGATCCCTCGGCTAAACCACACCCAGGCGAACATCATAAAGCCGAACATCAGTGGAATTGAGGTTGGAATAAAAGCATCTGTTAAATAGGCCAAGGCATAGAGTCCCGCTACCGCCAGAAAGGTCGCTAGCCCCAGCTTGACCATAAATACTTCATTGTAGGTACGTACAATAAAGCGATACACCCCGAACACAAACAGCAGGATAACCGCAATTGCACTGACCCACAGTGAACCAAACGGAATATTTGGCACCACCTCTGCACCAAGGTCAAACTGACGAATGGCATAACACAGCCAGATTAGGACTGGAAATACACAGAAATCCAAAATGACCAGAAAAGCCAATTTGGCAGCACGGGGGGATTCGACGAGTGGAATAACGATGGATTTCATATAGTTTTCAATAAGTCATATCTTAATTTAAAAGAATTTGTTATTAAGATTTATGTCCAATACGGGTTCCCACCTCTAAAAAAGAGCCAGACGGAATTCTCTGTCCGCCTGCGATGTTTACACCAACACTTAAATGACTAAAGTGTTCGATCACCACATCATGATCTAGCAAGGTCCCAATATTAAGAAGCACACCATCTTGAATAATCGTATTCGTGCCAATTATACACCCTGCCATAATACTTACCCCCTGACCAATTTGAGCAGAAGGTGAAATTACAGCCTGTGGATGTATGATAGTGGCGAGTGGTATTGATAAATCAAGCAGTAATTGTTGCCATTTTTGTCGTATTTGGTTATTTCCAACCGCAACAATTGCCTCCATATTCTCTTGCTGAAGCTGAGACAAGTTTTGAATATTTGAGATGATTGAATATTGGCCTACATGTTTTTGCTCAGGCCAGCGGTCATCCACAAAGTAAATTTGCTGCCATTGTGCAGATAAGGCTGCTACTTCAGCAATGGATTGACCAAAGCCCCCAGCCCCCAGAATCAGCAGATTTTTTTTAGGCATCTGGATGTCCTGCTTTTAATTTCATTGCAATTAATATAAGCGGTAAATAGGCCACCAATACCATAAACTCTGGATAAGCCAATGGCTGGGTAACGGTATAATAGGCTAGTGGCAATAACCACAATAAGTTAATCGCTGCTACCGCCAATGTCACAGGCGTATGACTCCCCCATTTGCGCGACAGGATTTGATAACTATGGCTACGATGGGCATCATACATTTTATAGCCGCTCAGCACGCGCTTAATAAGCGTATAAGTAGCATCTACCACAAACACCCCTAAACAAATGATCCACGCACAAAACAGTGCCAAGTTTTCTTTGAGGGCGATGAGCGCCAAAATACCTAAGGTGAGCCCTAAGAACCCACTACAGGCATCACCCATAAAAATTTTAGCCTTGGGAAAGTTCCACAGTAAAAACCCAAATACACAGGCCGCCAATAACCACAATATGTCTGAGTTCAATGTGCTATTGAGTACATAATACAAAATGGCCATACTAACGACAGTGGTGATGGCTTCGACACTGGCAATGCCGTTAATGCCATCCATAAAGTTATATAGATTCAGCAACCACACCAAAAATAATACTGCAATAATATTGGCAATAAAGCCAAGCTCTAAACCATTAAAAGCGGTCACTTCAGCAAAACCACCCAAGCTGATGATCACGCCAATGGCCACCAAAAAATGTACGGCTAAACGCAGCATGGAGTTAATATGTCCATGGTCATCTAAAAAGCCCAACAAAGCGATAACAAAACCTGCAGCCATGAGGGTTAAACCTATATGAGCTGATAGTTGTTGGCTATAGATCAGCACAATCAAAGCCAACAAGTAGCTACACACCACCGCAACGCCACCACCGCGGGGCGTGGGTACACTGTGGGAGCTACGTTCATTAGGATTATCTATTATATTTTTCTTGAGGGCATAATGACGCATGTAGCCTGTGAATAGTAATGTCAGCATAAAAAATACGATGCTCAGTGCAAAAATTAACATGCGTAAATTACTCTTTCATTTTTAAATAATTTTGACCCGCTTGCAGCATCGCTTGCTGGGTACTCAATGGTGCTGTCCAACCCAACAACTTCTGCGCTTTGGTCGTATCGACCTCTAGTGACTCAAATAACTGCTCATAGAGTTTGGATTTGCCAATACATACTGCCCCTAGTTTAATAAGCGATTGCGGAATATAAATAAAACGTGCAGGTTTTCCCATACCCAGCTTTAAATATTGCACTAGCTCACGTGTAGAAATAGGTGTTTGATCTGCGACTAGGAATGTTTGATTGGCTGCATTTGGATGTTCAATACAGGTTTGAATAAAGTCTATCAAATTTTCAAGCGCAACAAAGCTACGTTTATTGTTTGTTCCTGCAAAAGGTAAAGGCAAATTGCTTGCAACTAGTTTGAGTAGTCGAGCAAAGTTACCTGGTGCATGAGCAGCATAAACCAAAGGTGGCCGGATAATGACTAGCTCTGTTTCTGATCCTGCAAATAGTTTTTTAAGCTCTTGTTCAGCCTCTAATTTGGAAACTGCATAATCTGCATGAGGTTGTGGTAAAGCATCTTCTGTAAATGGTTGCTGCAGCGTCACTGAACCATTAACACCGATAGAGCTCATAAATATAAAGCGTTTTACCTTTCTGTCTAAAGCCTGACGTGCTAATTGTAAAGTACCGTCCACATTCACTTTACGAAATTCACTCAATGGGTCTGTTGTTTGTTCATTTAAAATATGAGCACGGCCTGCTAAATGAATAATGACGTCTATATTTCCAGGTAAGTCTGCTACAAAAATATTAGCAGTAACAAGTTGTTGGATATTTGCCGCCAACACATTATTTTGAGCCCGAACTAAAGCAATCGTGTCATACAGTTTACTCACCTGTTCAGTCAGAGCTGTACCTACAAATCCTGTTGCACCTGTGATTAAAACTCTCATTATTTTAAAGACCGCTTTGATAATATCTGAGTATAGACATCTAATGTTTTATGCAACATTGTATTAAAATTAAATTGAGTTTCATACAAATGACGACTGTTATCACCTAATTGTAGACGCAAATTTTTATTCACAATTAGTTCTTGAAGTGACTGAACTAAAATATCAATATCCCCTTTAGGGATAATATATCCATTTTTAGAACTAACACTTTCCTTTACCCCGCCCACATCAGAAGCAATAATAGGTAAAGACGTACTCATTGCCTCCAAGATAGTCAAAGGAAAGCCTTCATAATTTGAAATTAATACAAAAATATCGGCCAGATTTAAAAACTCTTTTACTTTAAAACTTTGTCCATGAAAAATAATTTTTGAATCAAGATTTTCATGGGTAGCCAATTCCTGACATTTTTGAAGATTTGGCCCATCACCTAAAAAATCTATTTGCCAAGTTAAATGAGCAGGTAATTTAGAAAGTGCTTGTATCAAAAAATATTGATCTTTAGGATCTTCAAAACGTGCAACCATAATCAATCTTACTATAGAACTAGATTTTTCACTTACTGAAGTTTTTATATCCGGTACACCATTGTGAATAGTCTGAACCAACTCTGGTGTTCCAACTTTATGTTTAAAACCATGTTGTCGGTCATATTCTGAAACCGTAATTATATGATCTGAAAACTTAGTCATAAAACGCTCTAAAGTCGCATATATTTTTTGTTTTCTAGGGCTTACGCCATCAGTAAAAGCCCACCCATGTGCTGTAAACACTACAGGTAAGTTCAAGGATTTAGCTGCTAAACGACCCAATAAGCCAGCCTTACTAGAATGGCAATGTACTATATCTGGCTTCAGCTGTTTTAAGTGTTTTTTTATTTCCCAAAAACCTAGTAAATCATCTTTTATAGAGATTTCTCTTTTTAAGTACTCTAATGAAATGAAATTTATATTATTTTTTTTTAGCTCTTCAGTGAAAGCTCCCTCTCCACCTACCAAGATATGAACTCGATGTCCTTGATTGATCATACCTTTTGCAAGATCAAGTAAGTGTACGCTGGCACCACCAAGCACATCTGAGCGAGTGATAATATAAACAATTTTCATATTTTAAACCAATTTTTTACTACCATTAAGTTTGAGTTTAGCTTGAAGTATATAAAAAAATACTATATAAACAGCCAAATAGTTGTACAATCTCAATCGAACAGCCGTTCCTAAGTTATCATTACCAATTAACCATACGCTTGCATATAAAACAAAAAATATAATTAAAAAACGAATAAATCCATCTGCATATTTAATATTTTTTAAGATATAAAACAACATAAATAAAATAGGTATTGTTTCAATTACAAACAATAAAACTGCAAAAGGATTAACTAAATACAATCCAAAAAGTTGACCTAAAGCACTTAAAATAAAATTAGGTAGAAACATCGCTGAATTTGAAAAATCTAAACCTAAATTACTCCCACCTTGCAATTCATTTTCAAAACCCTCTCTATACTCAGTTAAACCTTCAAAAACGCCAATATAATTTGCTACAAACAATGCAAAAAAATACAAAATAGTAAGTATAAAAATACGCTTTTTTGTTAGTTTAATTTTCCACAAAGCTAATGCCAATAAAAATGCGTAACCTAGATAAGGACGCAAAGCCATTAAAAACAATCCCATTAAAATAGCAAGTATATAAAAAAATGAAATGGAAATAAAACTCTTACTATTTAAAGATTTTTTAACAATCAAGCACCCCACTAAAAAGGAAAGCACCATGAATACATCACGGTAAATATCGAATGTATAGAAAAAAAGTGTTGGATATATTAAGCATAATAAAAAAGCATATAAGTAATATTTTTGATTTTTTTCAAAAATTAAACCCGATAGTCTTGTCACCAATATAGGAATAATAAATAGGTTTAAAAATAAAAATACATAAGATATTCCCTCTCGAGAATACAAGCCTAGATCATTAAAAAACCTTAAAATAACAGGCCAAATATTTACTGCAACATCAACATGACCTACAACGTAATTATGATAATAATCTGCGTCGCTACCACCACCTAAACTAAGAGAAAGATAATCATTCTTTATTAAAGAATAGAAAGTGATTTTTATAAAAATTAATATAAATATGCAAATAAAAATAGCTTTATTTGAAATCTTCCTCAAAAAAATCATGAATTAATTATTCCCGATATTTATCCAACCACTGCTCAGAGATAATCTCTAAGTCAAATTTACTCTTTACATACTTAGCACCATCAATATTTTTAATAGGTATGTTCATTGATTTAATAATAGCATTTGATAAACTTTCACTATCATTAGTAGGAACAATCTGACCATAAATATCTACAATTTCTTTAACACCACTTACATCTGTTGCTACTATTTGAGCCTGACAAGCCATAGCTTCTATTAAAACTGTAGGTAGACCTTCATAGTCAGAAGATAGTACAAATACATCACAGGCACTCATCAGCTTTGGTATATCTGATCTTCTACCCAATAAAATGATATCATCTTTTAAATTCAAGCCTCCAATTAATGTCTCAATATGTTCTCTTAACTCACCATCACCTGCAATAAGTAATTTGAATGGTAAATTGGCTTTTTCTTTTAGCACCTTAATTGCATTTAAAAGATTTGGGTAGTTTTTCTGTTTATTAAAACGACCTACTGCCAATATGACACTAATATCCGAATTCAAATTAAATTCATTTTCCACTTCCTTTCTAGCAGAAGAGTTATACTTAAATTTAGTTAAATTAACACCATTATAAATTGTCACCATACCATTTTTGGGTACTGCATTTTTTGTCTCAAATGACATGGTTGCAGTATTACTTACATTAGTTGTAATATGTGCCAAATTATGGGTTAATCTGTATAAAATCACACGAAAACGTCCACCTTCATTACTATTATGAGCAGTACAAATAAGTTTTTTTATAGGATTAGTTACTCGAATAAGACGGGAAAAAATATTAGCATGCACCATATGTGAATGAACAACATCTGGTTTAAAAATTCTAATTACTTTAGAAAGTTTAATGTAGGCGAGTGGAAATAGCAGCAAACTATTTAAATTAATTTTAATTAATTCAATTTCAGGACAATGAGGCTTTGTTAAAACATCACCCGTCAGATAAGCAATTTTAACATCATTTCCTTTTTCATACATTTTATCTGCTAAATCGCAAACAACTCGCTCTGCACCACCTTGACCTAAACCTGTGATAACATATAAAATTTTCATGGTACACCATTAAATCAAAAAACCCAATAGATAAGAGTAAATAGAAACACCTATTTCTTCTCTACTCAAGAAAGGATATTGCATCACTCTAAGATACTCTAACCTACCTTTTGCAGTATCTATGCTTAATAGGAATAAAAAAATACATCTAAGTAAATAGAGAAACAAAAAAAATATTAATAATGTCTTCTTAAGAAATTTTTCAATCTACTTTACATTCCAGCATCATAAATACTATCTTTTAAATGAACATATAAGTTTTTAACCAATTGTTCTTTATCAATATATTCTTTAGACAATTCACTTACCACTCTTTTATCCACAACTCTTACAATCCTAGCATATTCAAGTATATCTTTAAAAATAGGTTCTCCTACCTTATAATAACAAAAATGTTCAGGAAAAATATCTTTATGACCAGAATAAACTGGCAAACCATTTCGTAAGTATTCCCTAACCTTCAAAGTACAAGCTTCTTTCATTCCTTTTCTAAATAATGCAAATGAAGACAATCCTATCCACATTTTACTGACTAGTTCTTGGATTTCATTTTGTGATAAATGTCCATGCAGCACTATTCGCTCATCTTGTTTTGCTAGTTGCTCATCTATACAGTTTAAATTACCAACTATATGCAAAACAAACTTTTCAGATGTATTCTTTAAATCCTTTAAAAGCAAATCTAAGCCATGCCAAGTACTAAAATAACTTGCAACAAAAATTAACTCTGGTATATCGCTTCGACGATCATCTTGTATTTTATTATCATCATAATTAATACCATTAGGATATATTATTTTATCTTTAAATTTATTATTTGTTCTCTTATTTTCATAATTAAAAATTTCATTTGTTACTGCAATCACACCTTGCGCAGAATCTAATGAAATTTTACCAAAATATTTTTCTATCTTACTTTTAATGTTTGATTTCATATTATTATCCGATAAAATTTCCTGTACTTCTAAAGTATGATGTACCAAATATACAGGTTTTTTTATCTTTTTTATGAAAGCAGCTTGAAATGGATCACTTATACTATGTCTAAGTACCAAAACATCAAAAAATCTACTTTGTTCTAATAACCATATATAATAGTCCTGACGAAACTTAATCCAATTAAGTCTCGAACTTCCTTCCCATTGCTTTACAATCTCTGAATTTTTATTTGCATTATATTCTTGAACGTATAAAACAACCTCCCAATCGAGATTTAATTTTTCAGCCGCTTTTAACTCCCATGTCATTTGATTCAATATACCTGATGATGCATATTTCATAAGTGCTGAGTGTAGAACTTTCATGAGATTTTCTCAATTTTACTAATAATTTACATATAGTATTTTCCACTATCATTAACATAAATAGGAAAACAATACTCGTACATTTTTCCATTTAATTTAGAAAACCAGTTGCTTTATAAACTTAAACTAAGTGCCTAAGACCGCTAAAATCCTCATATTAAAAACCCATTCTAAATTTTACTAACAATTTTTTGATTATGTTCAAAAAAACAAACAAACCTATAAATAGAAGTATTAACCATAGACTAATAAAGACAAGTGAGTTTTCTGATAAAAAAAACATACTCATAACCGCACAAAACGTAAGTACTGTCACACAGGTATAACTTTTCAGCACGGGAACTTTACGCCAAACCAATTTAGAAAACTCTGTTCTTAAAATGAAGAATGACCAAAAAGCAATTGCCGTAGCTGCCGCCGCACCCTTTGTTCCATATTCTGGCACCAATATATAATTACCCACCAAATTAATTAGCACCGCGAATATAGATGCCAGCATAACTAACTTGGTCTTACGTGCGATTGCAATACCAACAGCAGTAGTTTCAGATAAAGTATAGAACAACGGACCAAGTAAACAGGCTGTTATTATAAACTGAATTTCTGCATAAGATTGAGGTAAAAAGCTTGGAATAACCCATGAAAACAATCCAGACAATACTACTAGAAAATAAATTGCCGCTAACACATACTCGGAAATATCATCAATTATTTTAAAGTCTATATTTCCCTCACTCACCCACTTAAACACCATGGGTGCCCAAATCGTATTAAAAATTCCAGAAAAAAGTACAGCGACGCCAGCGATGCTCATAGCAACTGAATAAATCCCTAACTCAGTGTAGGTTGACATGTTTCGAAGAAAAATTCGATCCATTACATTTAGTCCCCAAGATGCTAATCCACCAATCACTAAGGGGAACCCAAATGCAAGACTAATTTTAAATTGCCGCCAATCAAATTTTTCTTTAAAAAGTGGCAACCAATCACACTTTGTATTCCACAGATAAACAACAAAAGCCGCAAACAACGACAACACATTCGCAGTGATTAAGCTGTAGCTATCTGTAACAAAGCCTAAGTAGACCACACAAAGCACAAATATTAAAAAAAGTATTTTAGGTAAAAGTTGACTCATTGAAAAAGCTAGCGCTTTTTCTTGCATTCTTAATATTAAAGAGAGATACCGAGCAACTAAAGCCACAAGAAAACAACATATACTTATAATACTAAGATAATGACTAGCTATTCCGTACAGCCATTGAGATACAATTAAGCTATCATATAAATAAACAATCGAAATTACAGTTATACTAATTATGAGGCTCGGTAAAAGAACTACTTTCAATAATTGAGGTTTATTTAGAGATTCATGATATTCACGCACATAGGCTTGATCTAGGCCTAAGCAAAACAATAATACAAAAAAACTTGTACAAACCTGTAGCATGGAAATCCGCCCAACATCTTCAACGGAATAAAACCATGTGATCATAGGGAGTGTGATTAAACCGATTAAACCCGACCCAATAGGTCCAACAGCATATCCTATGATTTTTTTTGCGTTCACTTAATTTACTTACTCAAAAAATTTTTTAATAGTTAGAACCACAGTATTGATATCAGAATCACTTATTCCATACCATAATGGTAACCTAATGAGCTTCTCGCTTTCAGTAGTAGTAAAATTATCACACCCATTAAATTCAGTTACTTTTTCACCGAAAGGCGAAGAATGCAATGGAACGTAATGGAAAGCGGCGAAAATTTTTAATTTTTTTAAATATTCCAATAGTTCTGTTCTTTGAGTAAGATCCTTGACCTTTATATAGAACATATGTGCATTATGCATACATTCATTCGGTATATTCGCCAAACTTAAAAAGTTTTGATCTTCTAACGGTTTCAAGGCTTGATAGTAATTATTCCAAGTTTTTAATCTTGCCTCATTTATTTCATTGGCTACTTCTAATTGTGCGAATAAATAAGCAGCCTGTAGTTCACTTGGTAAATAGCTGCTACCAATATCACTCCATGTGTATTTATCTACCATACCACGGAAAAACTGACTTCGGTTTGTTCCCTTTTCGCGAATAATTTCAGCACGTTCTATAAAATTTTCATCATTAATCAGTAACAAACCACCTTCGCCACCGCTAGTATAATTTTTGGTCTCATGAAAACTATATGTACCTAAATGCCCAATAGTGCCTAATGCTTTACCTTTATATGTAGACATCATCCCTTGAGCAGCATCTTCAACTACAAATAAATTATATTTATGTGCCAATGACATAATAGTATCCATCTCACACGCAACACCTGCATAGTGAACTGGCACAATAGCTTTAGTTTTATGAGTAATCGCGGCTTCTATTTTTGTCTCATCAATGTTCATCGTATCGGGACGAATATCAACAAATACTATTTTTGCTCCTCGTAACACAAAGGCATTAGCAGTGCTCACAAATGTGTAACTTGGCATAATCACTTCATCACCCTGCCTGATATCAAGCAAAATTGCAGCTAATTCCAATGCATGTGTACATGATGGCATTAATAAAGTTTTTTTACACAATAAGTGCTGCTCAAACCACTGCTGACATAATTTAGAATATTTTCCATCACCAGACAATTTTTTACTTTCAACAGCATCTGCAATATAGTTAATTTCTGTTCCAAGCACAGGTGATTTATTAAAAGGTATCATTTGTTAGACTCACACAAAAATTCTTTTGTTAACTTCAGCATTTCTTTACTTCTTTCTCTAACTCTTTTAGCAGGTATACCCATATATACTCCCCATGAGATAGTACTTTTCAGTATTAGAGACATTGCACCGACTGAGCAACCTTCTGCAACTATAACACCAGGCATAATTGTCGAATTAGCTCCCACAATAGAGAATTTCTCTAGAATTACAGCTGCCTTAACTTCATTTTTATACTTTGTTGGTATTAAAGAGTTCGTCATAGTTTGACCTGAATAATCATCACTTTGACTAAAAACTTTGACACCATAAGCTAGGGTGACAAAATCCTGTAAAATAATTCCAGGCGTACCTCCCGCTAATAAACACATAGGAGTAATATGGCAATATTTTCCAATTTTCACCGTGCCAGAAATAATACAAAAATCATCAATTCTTGAATTATCTCCTATTTCAATCTGATCACAATTATAAATCGCTGCTTTATCACTAATTTTTACATTTTCTCCTAAATATTTAAAACCCATAGTTTTCAAACATTCATCTGATAAATAAGCCATTTTAATCCTCTAAAATCCTTTTCCATTGTATTTTAAGATTTTGTCTTGAAAAATATTTCTCCAAAATCTGAGTATTTTCTTTACCAGAAAAATTTATTGATATATCAATATTATCTATATTAAAGGTTTGTACTGCTAGATTATTAAAAAATTCTTTTTGTGTTGTACCTTCTCTCAAATACACTTTCTTTCCCATTGCCAAAAGGTTAATGGTATTTCCCATAGCCTGCTGTCTTCGATGATTAAATACAGCAATATCTATATCTTTCAAAAAGTGCATGTACTCGTTATAAGGTATAAATTCAGTTATACTGATAAATTTATCACCAAATAGTGATTTTCCATAATCAATAACTTTTTTTGCATAATCTTTATCACCATAGGATAAAGGCACATGGATCCGAATATCTTCATTTTTAAATTTAGCAAGTTTATCTAAAGCATCAAAA
>Ga0172375_10002843_pt1 | contig 26727 bp, 25 predicted proteins | sample LakKiv1m_FD_114537 | JGI IMG/M metagenome (GOLD analysis project Ga0172375, IMG submission 114537) | Freshwater microbial communities from Kabuno Bay, South-Kivu, Congo - kab_092012_11.1m | ecosystem: Environmental > Aquatic > Freshwater > Lake | place: Democratic Republic of the Congo...
ACATTCACCCGCTTCGCGGCCCGCGTTTCTGCCGGGTCCTTGTCCTCAAGGCCTACTTCGACTTCACGTAACAGACAACCTCAAAATCAATGGTGGGATACTCCAGGCTCCCTTCCCGCCATGCGTTTAACTGGATCGTCGCAAAAGTCTTCTGGAACTCCGGATCGTTCCTGAGATCCGTAACAAACTTATTCATCTTCTGCTGCCGGACCTTTTCTTCAGGGGCGTAGACGTGGCAATCCAGCATCATGGTCCCGTCCTCGATGTACGCCATCTTGCTGATCCAGACGCCTTCAGGCAACAGTTTGGAAAGGTTGAGCAGCTTCTTATAGAGTCTCGGCTTCTTTTCGATCAGGTCTCTCAGGTCCCGCTCCTGCGCCAGATATTGCGTTTCGCTGGCCTGGACGCCCTCCAGGTTGGAAAGGTCGATCCCCGGCAGCAGAGGCAACGTCTGGACGGTCGCCAGGGATTTTTCCCTCTCCAGGGGAAAAAGTTTGGCAAAGCCGAGGCCGTAGCCCAAAATCAGGATGATGATGCCGATGACGCCGCCTTTAGCCAGGGCCGGCTTGTTCTCCAAAAGGAATACGGTGGCCGCCTCCTGGATATTCTCGCTGGAAAGCGAGGCGCCCCCTCCGGCCTTGGCCTTTTCCCTTTGCCGGACGAGATTCAGCGTGATCAAAGTAGGCCGTTCTATCCTGAGCGCGGCGCCGCAGGCCTTCACGAGATCCGGGAGCATCTCCGGAGCGACACCCTCGGCCTGGACCAGTTCCGTCAGGTTCAAAAGGCTCACCTTCAAACCCAATTCCTTGCTGAAATGATCGATCAGGTTCGATGTGGCCATATGCGAGATCACGATCATCTCATCCACTTCTTTCTTCAGGAATTGACGGCGGTAATAATCCAAAGAAACCCTGACTTCGTTGATCAACCTGAACATCTGGCTATCCAGGTCTTCCGCGGGCGACGCTTCCTGTCCGCCGGCGCTGGTCAACCGGATATCGCGCGTAAAATAAGGAAAGCCCTTTTCTGTAATCAGGATATTGGCGCCTTCCTTGTTGAACTCCAGGATGACATAAGATCTTTGATTGTTGATCTTCCCCTTCACGACCAGAAAACGGAAAAGGCTGAAAAGGCCCGGTTCATAGGCCTGAGCGGTAAAATTGACCTGTTGCAGCAAATTGCTGTAGCTGTCGAGCGGCGCCTGTTTCATGCCGCAAAGAATGACTTCAATGATATTGGCCTTTGCCTTGACATTATACTGATAGTCAAAAGCCAGTTCCTCGATCTTGAACGGAATGTACTTCTTGATCTCAAAGTTGATACCCGCAGAGATCTCACCGCGGGGGATGTTAGGCATCTCAAAAAAACGGATGATAAGATCTTTGGGCGGCAGGGAAATAACAGCTGTCGTCGCATCCATCTTGCTGTCCCTGATGCCTTTTTGCAGGAAGGCGATCAACTCCATCTCCCTGTCTTTGAAAAATTCAAAAATGTCCTCGCTCGGATGCGCTTCCGACCCCTCCGCAGCAGGATAGGGCTGGACAAGGAAATTCTTGATACGGCCGGAAGCCAATTGCACAAAAGAAACACCCTTGGCCCCAAAATAAATTCCGGCAAAATCTCGTTTTAATAGGTTAGCCAGCATAGGAAACCCGCCTCATCTGGTCTTCGCACCGCGATGGTTCGCCTTCAGCCACTTATCGATCTCTTTTTTGTCAAAACGCCAGACACCCCCAACCTTGATCCCGGAAATCTTGCTCTCGTGAAGCCAGTTGTAGATGGTCTGCCGTTTGAGCCGAAGGTAATTTGCCAGCTCCTCGACGTCCATTAGACTATACATGTTCTCTTCCGATCTCCTTGATTCCTGCCTCCTGCCGGCAGGTCCGCCGGCAGACAAATGACAAATTCAATCAACTCCTTGAAAACATTTGAACATAAAAATTTTACTTTGTCAATGATTTTTTATTGCTTCGTTACCACGTTATTTATAGATTTACTTATATCATAATGCATTTACTTAGCAGAGGCACAAAAAAACCTGCCCCGCGGATCGAAAAAAGGCAGGATTACCAGTTCAGTTGATAATTAACGGAGCCGTTGAGCTGATACGTAGAGCTTGGGCCTGTTGCAGCTGCCGAACTCGAAAAGGCGGCTGCCTTGAGGGTCAAAATATTTCCCGACGGATCGAAAGACCAGGGCATGTTGCCGGGTCCCACAACGGGCCGAATGACATAATTGCCGGCGCCGCCGTTACGCCGGGCCCAATCCATAGCATAGACAGCAGCGCCTTCGGCCGCGTAATAGGCCTTGGCCCTGCGGACATGCTGTTCCAACAAACGGCTGCTGGAAGAAACGACGGTCATCATGACGCCCGAAAGGACGGTAAATATGATGACGAAAATCAGCATGTTCACCATGGCCAACCCGTTTGACATGCTCTCTCTCTTTCTGCTCATGTCCTTCCTCCGTCCACCTCTGACAAAAACCGTCAGAAACGCCAGATCACAACGCCTGTCGGACCCCGGAGATGCTCGCCGCTTTTATAGCCGCTTCACTTACGCAAAGAAATCTTATGGTCTCCGCCCTGAGAAACGAGCACCACATGTCCTTCCCTTGCCAGCCATCCTACGCTCATAAGGATCAGATCGCGAGGTTTATCGATATGTTTGACCATAGCGGACAGCAAGGATTCCCCGTGGGCGTCAAGATAATGCCATATCTCTCCTGCAACGATCCCGATCTCTGTAATCATTCCCCACCTCCTTAATTCCGCCTCTGGCGGAATTAACCCCGCAGCCTGCGCAAGTCCATTTCACAAACGCCTCTGGCGCTTGTGAGTGAAGTGGACAAGCGTTTTGGCAAGGGGTCTTACTTTTTAAAATCCTCTGCCTCTGGCGGAATTAGACCCTCCGCTATGTGGAGTGCAGAGGTCTACCCCTTCTGATTCAAGCTTCCGCATTGCGGGCACGTGCTGATCCTGGATGCCTTTGGATCAAAATAAACATAGAGACAAATATTGCACTGCCAGATCTGCTTTTCCGATATTCTGGACCGGTGTCCTATGCTTCGCTGTATCCCAAACCACAACAATAAGATTAAGAAAATCCCGCTACATAAATAATAACAGATAAAAACCAAAAAATCAATTTTCAGCATGGCCGGAATTCATCAATTTTTATAAGCCTGCACCCTTCCCCTGGGGGCGCCCCTGGTTAACCTCTCATCGTAAAACGGGGTAACCAGGAAAGGGCAGGCCTTCCTTATACCACATGAAGGAAGGGCTTCGCCTTCGCCGCATACTGCGATCGATTAACGCAAAGAAAAACGAAGCGTAAACGACCGGCCGCGCGGGGCCGCATCGGGTTTAAAGACGGCGTTGTCGATTTTGCTCTGAATGAAGAGATCAAGGGACGGATCCCCGCTTCCAGATATTTTCTTCATCTGCACCACCCGCCCCTCGTCATCCAGGAGCACTTCAAAAACAATGGCACGGCTCAATGCTTCACGTCCCGCCGCGCGACGAAGCTCGGAAAAATCAACCTGGTAAAGATAGCGGCCGTAATCCGACATGCCGAACGCAAGAGATCCCTCGCCGCCCTCCCTCTTCGCCGACACAGGCTGCTCGATGTCCGGGCCGCGGCGCCCGCTTGCAGAAGACGATGGCACGCCGGCCAGAAGAATTTCCGGCTTGGGGGCGCCCCCCTCGATCTTTTCCAACGCGGGCCTGGGAACAGCTTCAGACCCGGCAAGGATACCGAAGGCGTTCTTCTGCCGGGTCACCTGTGGCCGGAACGGAAAAAAATCAGAAGGCTTCAGAAAAGCGCCGGCATAGATCGCATGCCCTCCAATCTTCTCGTAACGGCCGGATGACAAAACAGGGACAAGGCCCATCCCCCAGACAAAATGCCACAACAAAGAAAAAAACAATCCAAACAAAAGAAACCTGACGGAAATCCTCGGATTATTCATTAGTCGCTATACTGATCTGTGTTACGCCCGCTCTTCGGGCCGCATCCCAGACGCGGACAAGGTCCCTGACGTGGGCGCGCTGGTCTGCTTTGATCAGGACAGGGCCGCCAAGCTGCGCAGCCTCGCGCAAAAAAGTGTCCATGTCCTTTGCTCCGGATACACGGACGGTCGCACCCAAAAAGATCCCGCCGTCCTCACGGATAACGACGACACGCCCTTTTCCGGTCACCGGTGCGCTTGTGAGCACTTTCGGTAAAGAGATCTCGAGCCCCCGGTGCGGCAAGACATGGCCCAGCATCGCGTAAAGAAAAAACAGGACCAGAATGATGTTAAAGAATACCAGACAAGGGAATCGCAACCCCGGGACAGACGCTCTGCCGGGACGCCTAAAGTCTCTCACGACTGCATTCTCCTCTCCAAAAGAAAGCTCAAAAGTTCGCGGCAGGATATATCGATGTCCTCTTCGACAATCTTGATCTGTGCCGAAAGAAAACGAAAAGCCACATAGAGAGGGACGAGCACGGCCAGTGCCAGAAGCGGCGCCAGGACCATCTGCCAGACACCTCCCGTGACATCCCCCAACCCGACGGACAACGCAACGGCTTCTTTCGCTTCAAATATATAAAAAATCTCGGTGATCCCCAGCAGGGTCCCCAGGAATCCTAAAAGAGGCAGGACGTCCAGAAGCGTCGACAAAAGCGCCATATGCTGTTCCAAGGCGGGCTCTTCATACCTGAGCGCGTTATCCATGGATTCCTTGATCTCGTCTTTGCCGTGATCATACTTGATGATCCCTGCGCGCAGGACGCGGGACAACGGGACATCCGTCTCTTCACAAAGATCAATGGCCTCTTTCAATCTCTGGCGTTCAAGTTTTTCGAAGATCTGTTTCAGGAACGCCGGGGCATCCAGACGGACAGACGCAAACTGTCTGATCTTGGCAAACACTACCGTAAATCCCAGGAGAGAGCAGAAAAGGACCGGGACGACGGCCCATCCGCCTTGACGCAGCAGGGAATTCTGCAAATATAAGATAACCGACGACACAAGACAAACGCACAGAACGGATAACCGCAGCCATCTCTCTTTCATCGCAAACCTTCCTTTTTTGGGGACGCCGCAAGACCCGCCCGGCGGATCATGCGCTGGATGCCTTCCGTCATAGGGGACGACCATCAATCTTTTTCTTCGAGACCCTTGAGTTTCTCGCTGGCATATTTGGCTTCGGGCACGTTCAACGAAGCCACCTTCTCTAGGACCTTGCGCAACTCTGTCCAATTTTCCATGCGTTCATAGATCCTGGCCACGCGCAGGAGCGCCTTGGCAGAGATCGCCTCGTCCTTCTCGAAAAGATAGTGCACGTTCAAATAAGCTTCCAGGGCCCGGTCGTAGGCGCCGGACTCTTCCCAGAGCTCGGCAATCTGGAACTGGATATCCGCCGTCTTCTGGCCGCCCTGGGTCCCGGCCGCCTTCTCCAGGAAATCGATCGCCTCGGCGTATTTCTTCTCTTCCTTTGCGATCGCGGCCAAATTCACGTACGCCGTCTGGCTCCACGGCGTCTGCAGGGCGATCGCGTCCTCATAGGACTTGCGCGCGGCCGCATGGTCCCCTTTCTGAAAATACACGTCGCCGCTCAAGACGGCGGCCCGCGCCGCCGCGTCCAGCCGCCCGCTCTCCCGCGCCTGCGCGAAGCTTTTCAGCGCGGCTGCCGTATTTGCCTCGCGCACGTATGTCTGGCCGATCGCAAGATAGGCTTCCCCGATAAACTCGTTATCCGGATAATTACGGATCAACCGCTCAAAATATTTCCTGGCAGAGGCATCGTCATGGGCAGAGACATAAGATTGGCCCAGCCCCAGGATGACGTTCGGGGTCAAAGGGGAGTCCGGATACCGCGTGACAAAATCGGAGAAACGCTTATTGGCCTCCGCCTGGTTCCCCTCGTGGCTGTAGGCGCTGGCGATCTCATACTCCGCTTTTTGCCTCAGGGATTCCGCGACAGAAGGCTCACGCACCAATGACTGAAAAGCTTCGATCGCCGGCTTGAATTCTCCAAGGTTAAGCAATGTCTCGCCGAGAAGAAAGATACCCTGCGGACGGTATGAAGAATCCTTAAACTCGGAACGAAACACCTCCAGCTGTTCACGGGCCGCCGGGAAATCGCCTTTCTGGAAATAGATCACGCCCAAAAAATAATTGGCGTCATCGATCAGCTTCGAATTCGGGAACTCCTTGATCAGCTTCTTGAGCGCCAGGACTGCGGATTCCAGGTCCTCCGATTTGAGCCAAGTCAAACCGATCTGATATTGGATATAGTCGTTATAGACGCTATCGGGATATTCCTTGAGGATATCCTGATAGGTCTGGATCGCCTTTTGGTATTCACCGGCATCCTGATAGACATCCCCCAGCTGGCATAAGGCGCTTAGCTTGAAAATCTTGTCCGAAGAGAAAGAGGCGACCTTCTGAAATTCCTGTTGGGCAGACTCAAAATCACCCACCTTCAGGTAAGCCCAACCAAGGCTGTAGAGGATCCTGTCCCGCAAATCCCTCGGCTCACCCAACAGGCGGGACAAACGCCGGAGCTTATCCAAAGAAATCCTGTAGGCGATGATCGCTTCTTCAAAATGGTCCAGGCGATAAAGGGCCTCTCCTTTACCGTAATAGGCCAGGGGCGCATACTCCTCATTCTTGTCGATAGAAATGACTCTGTCGAAAAGACCGATAGCATCCTGATAATTCCCCTCGCCCGAAGCGACAACGGCCTTCCCCAGGACGATCCCCGGCGCCTGGTCCTCATCTTCGAAACGGGAGAAAATTCTTGCCGCATCGTCGAACCGCTTCATGTTCAAATAAGACCAGCCGATACCGATCTGCGCCGACTGAATCTGATCCCCGGCCTGCGCATGCTCCAGGCACTTCTGATAGGCCTCGACGGCCTGAGCATAGTCTTCCAGATAATATTGAGCCTCGCCCAGGTAAAAATAAGCCCTCCCCGTGTTCGGCGAAGAGGTAAAAAGCGAAAGATACTTCCCGAGCTCCTTCTTGAGTTGTGTAAAATCTCTCTGACGATAGGAGGCCTCGCAAACGCCGAAAGATGCTTCCTCCTGCGTCCCGGTATCCTTGAAGCGCTCCAGCATCTGCCGGTAAACATCCTGGGCCTCCTTGAATTTTCCGTCATTCAACAGGGCCTGCGCGAGCGACGAATAGGCAGAACGGAAATAGAACGAGTCCGGGTAATTGTTGACGAGCTCCTGGTAATATTCCGCCGCCTGCCGATAATCACGGCCCCGCCCGTAGATCTCTCCGAGCCAATACAGGACCTTGTCCTTCTGGCTGGCCGCCTCGGGCATTTTCAGGAGCGCGTCGAACTGATCAAGCGCCTTGAGATATTTTTCCTGCTGGAAATAATTCTGGCCGATATAGATCCTGGCTTCAATCCTCTTGCCACTCTGCAGATATGTATTCAGGAACTTGTCGAAAAGAACAAGAGAAACATCATAAAATCCGTCCTGATATGCCTTGGCAGCCACATAGAAAGCATCCTCCTCTTTCTTGTTGAAATCAGAAGGTTCCGCTCCATGCGCCGCAGAAGAAAAACAGGCCCAAGCAGCCAAAATAAAAACACAGACATTCCTGATCGTCTTTATCCCGTTCATTTGCGAAGGATCTCCTTGAGATATTGCCCCGTATACGACCGGCGCTGCGCAGCGACCTCTTCCGGGCTCCCCGCAGCCACGACCTCTCCTCCCTCGTCGCCGCCTTCGGGCCCAAGATCGATGCAGTAATCAGCGCTCTTGATGACGTCTAAGTTGTGTTCCACGACCAAAACTGTATTGCCGAGGTCGACGAGCCTCTGGAGAACGCCCAGGAGCTTCTCGACGTCGGCGAAATGGAGCCCCGTGGTCGGCTCGTCAAGAATATAGAGCGTCCGGCCCGTGGACCGTTTGCAGAGCTCGCTCGCCAGCTTGACACGCTGGGCCTCGCCCCCTGAAAGGGTCGTTGCCGGCTGGCCCAGCTGGATATACCCCAGGCCCACGTCATAGAGCGTCTGAAGGGTCTCCTTGAGGCGCGGGATATTCTCAAAAAGACGCAGGGCCTCTTCAACGGACATATCCAGCACCTGGGCGATGGAATAGCCTTTATACTTCACCTCCAGTGTCGCCTCGTTAAAACGCTCACCCTGGCAAACCTCACACTTCACATAAACATCGGGCAAAAAATGCATTTCGATCTTCTTGATGCCGTCTCCGGAACACGCCTCGCATCGGCCGCCCTTGACGTTAAAACTGAAACGCCCCGGCCGGTAGCCGCGCGCCTTGGATTCCGGCAGCCTCGAAAAAAGGTCGCGGATCACGGAAAAGACGCCCACATACGTCGCCGGGTTGGAACGCGGGGTCCTGCCGATCGGAGACTGATCGACCACAATCACCTTATCGACACGCTCCGCCCCCAGGAGCTTTTTGAATTCTCCCGCCTTGACACGGGAACGATACAGCCGGCGCGACAAAGCTTTGTATAATGTCTCGTCAATCAATGTCGATTTTCCGGAACCAGACACCCCGCTGACGCAGATAAAAACACCCAGGGGAAATTTGACATCAATGCCTTTCAAATTATGGGTCTTGGCCCCCTTGATCTCTAGGCACGGCCGACCGCGGTAGTCGCGCCGCTTGGACGGCATATGGATCGCCATCCGGCCTGTCAGAAACTTGGCCGTCAGGGATTCCTGCGATTTCAAAAGTTCCTCGAATGTCCCGCTGAACAAGACTTCTCCGCCGTATTTGCCGGCGCCCGGCCCCAGGTCGATGATATGGTCGGCCGCGCGCATCGTCGCCTCGTCGTGTTCGACGACAAGGAGAGTATTGCCTAGGTCCCGCAACGACTGGAGCGTCGCCAGGAGTTTGGCGTTATCGCGGGCATGCAGGCCGATGCTCGGCTCATCCAGGCAATAGAGGACCCCGACGAGCCCGGAGCCCACCTGGGTCGCCAGACGAATGCGCTGGAACTCCCCTCCCGACAACGTTGCGCTCTTACGGTCCAGCGTCAGATATCCCAAACCCACATTCAGACAGAACGATAATTTTTCACGCACGTCTTTGAGGGCCTGCGAGGCGATCTGCTTTTCTTCCGGATTCAGCGGCAGGGTATCGAAAAAAGCATACGCCTCCTGGATCGTCATGCGCGTGACGTCCCAGATCGAACGCTCCTGGACGGTCACGGCCAGGCTCTCTTTTTTCAAGCGCGTACCCCGGCAGGCCGGGCATGGCATCTGCGACATATATTTGGATATCTCTTCCTTAAGGAACAAACTGTCCGTCTGGCTGAACAACCTCTCCAGATGCGGGATCAGCCCTTCAAACGGCCTGTTCCAGATGACGGTATCGCAGCCGTAAAGAATCGCGCGACGCACATCTTTAGGTAATTGACCAAACGGCGTATCCAAATCAAACCCAAGGCGCCGAGACAATTCGCGCAAGAGGGCCCGATAATACAACAGATATCCCTTGCCGCCACGCTTCCACGGCTCCAGCGCCCCTTCGAGGATGGATTTCCTCTTGTCGGGAACGATCAGGTCCAGATCAAATTCCATTTTCATCCCCAGGCCGTTGCAGGCCGGGCATGCCCCGTAAGGGGAATTGAAAGAAAAAATACGCGGCTCGATCTCGGGGATGTTGATGCCGCATGAGACACAGGCGTACTTTTCACTGAAGGTCTTCTCTCGGGGCTCCTGAGGATCCCCGGATTGAATGACGATCACAAGACCGTTGCCAAACCGCAAAGCCGTCTCAATGGAATCGGTCAGCCGCGGCTTGACGCCTGCAGACACGGAAAGCCTGTCCACAACGGCTTCGATATGATGGACTTTATAGCGCGCGAGGTTCACCTCTTCATTGAGCTCATAAACCTTCCCATCGACGCGCGCCCTCACAAATCCCTGTTTCTGCAACTGCGCCAGGGTCTTGCGGTATTCGCCTTTACGGCCGCGCACGACAGGAGACAGGATCTCGATTTTTGCGCCTTCCTTGAGCCGCAGCAACTGTTCGACGATCTCCTGCGCGCTCTGCTTGTGGACACGCCGGCCGCACTGAGGACAATGCGGCACGCCTATCCGGGCGAACAACAGCCTCAGGTAATCGTAGATCTCCGTCTGCGTACCGACGGTCGAACGGGGATTGCCCCCGGCCGTCCTTTGCTCGATGGAAATCGTCGGCGAGAGCCCTTCGATCACATCAACATGGGGTTTTTGCAATTGTTCCAGGAACTGGCGCGCGTAACTCGAGAGGCTCTCGACATAGCGGCGCTGGCCCTCGGCATAGATCGTATCAAAAACAAGGGAAGACTTTCCCGAACCGGAAAGCCCCGTCACCACCACAAGTTTGTTGCGCGGGATTTCCAGACGGATATTTTTAAGATTGTGCTCGCGGGCACCCTGAACGATCAAATGTTGTGTCGGCATGGCGGGCACCCCCACTGCTTTGTTTTGATTTGTCTCCATCAGACGGAGCAAAACAAAGCAAAACAGTGGGGGTTCTCGTTGAACTATTTCTTCTTTGATTTCTTCTTGCCACCTCTGATCAACTTGGCGCAGGCCACATCGCCATGCTTGTCAAGAAAATAGAGGTAACCGTCCTTTTTATCGACGCCGACTTTTGCGACTTTTTTCGGCTTGCCGCCTTTCTTCTTACCTCTCGCCATCACTGCGCAAGAAACGTCGCCAGCCTTGTCAATAAAGTAAAGATAACCCTTCTGCCTCTTCACTCCGACTTTTGCTACTTTCTGTGCCATCTAAGATCACCCCCTCTCATTTTGTATTTTAAATCAGGAACCTATACGCACCGCATCCGAAAATCCCGCCAGCGATGCCGCCGCAGAAAGGATCGCCAAATAGCTGGTCTTGGGATTATCGGGGCTTGCCGTGTTCTCGCAGGAGATCTTCAGGCGTGCCGCTTTTGACTCGACGTCGATCTCATGAACATTCCTGTGAAGGGCCGGATCCGCCCATATCTGAACCTTCACCCTGACGCGCGGTCCCGCTGCCAGCTGCAAAAGCGCGACCACATTGATATTCTGAGGAAAAAACCGGACGGCCTGGGCTGCGTATCCGGAAAAAATGAGCGTTTTTTTCCTGATTGCGGAAAGGTCGACCTTGTGTGTTTTAAAAAAGGCCGCCCCGGCCAAGGCTTTCGGAGGCTTGCTGGTATTCATGGTAATCGACGTGATGCCGACCGCCGACAAAGCCCGGATCCCGTCTAACCCGCAGATGGCCCCGCTGGGCAGAAGGAACCTGGCGCCTGTCTTTCTTGAGATCGAAAACAGCCCCTTCTCTTTCCCCAGGATACCGCCGATGCTCATCACGAGAATGCTTTTGCCAGCCAAAAGGCTCTGGCGCGCGAAACGGTAGGAAACGGCGGCGGATGACGCTTCGATAATGAAATCGGAAACAGCGATCAAACGGCGCACATCCACCAGGGCCTTCGCCCGGGGGCATATACGCAAAAGGGCATGCGCCTTCTCTTGTTGCGCGTCGCAGACGGCGACAACACAAAATTTTTCAGAAAGCCTGCCCTCGATGATCTTCGCCAGGCTCGTCCCGATCGCGCCGCAACCGATGATGCCTATCTTGACCTTTTTCATAAAAAACACCTCTCCTGAAATTAGGGCGGGTGATCGCGAAACCTAACACCGCCTCATTTTGCCTTCAAAAAAACGTTATCGATCAGCCGCGTCTTTCCGATATATATCGCCAAAAGCAGCAAGGCGTCGCGGTCAACCGTCTTGATGCGCTCAAAGGTCTTTTTGTCGACCAGCTCGATGTAGTCTATCCGCGCCGACGGCGTATGCGCAATGAAATCTTCCAGCATGCCTCGTATCTTCTGCGTGTCGCGCAGGCCAGTGGCGACCGCGTGCTCCGCGGACTTCAAAGCCTGGAACAAAACAACCGCCTCCTGCCTCTCTTTGGACGAAAGATAGGTGTTGCGCGAACTCATGGCTAAACCGTCCGGCTCGCGCACGGTCGGCATGACCTTAACACAAACGGGAATATTCAAATCACCGGCCATCTTTCGGATGACCGCAACCTGCTGGGCGTCTTTTTGCCCGAAATAAACCACATCGGGCGCAACAACATTCAACAGCTTGGCTACGACCGTCGCGACCCCGGTAAAGTGCCCGGGGCGGCTGCGGCCGCAATATTCACCGGAGAGGCCGCGGACCTCGACAAAAGTGCAGAAATCAGCCGCATAAAGCTCGCGGGCGGGCGGCGCAAAAACAAAATCCGCCAGGCCCCTTAAAAGACCGGAATCTCTTTTAAGGTCTCGCGGATATGATTTGAAATCTTCCCTGGGGCCGAACTGGATCGGGTTCACGAAGATGCTGACGACAACAACATCGTTGTCTTTGCGCGCCTGGCGGACAAGGCTCAAATGCCCTTCATGCAAAAAACCCATGGTAGGGACGAAACCGATGCGGCGGTCCCTCTTACGGCACCGGCCGAGTTCCAGACGCAATGCGGCGATTGTCGTGATAAGCTTCATGCGCTTCTTTCAAAAAAGATCAAGCCTTGATCTCTTCCTTGGTGGACATGGCAAACCAACAGATAAAATAAAGAACAATCGTGAAGCCCCACAAAAAAATACCGACCAGAAAAATGATCCGGATCAACGTCGGGTCAACGTTAAAATACTCCCCCAGCCCAGAAAGGGCGGACCTCCGTATTCCATTTCAAGGAGGGTCCAGCCCGGCGCAGACCCCGGCGATCTTCTTGTCCTGCGTCACCCTATACAATCTTTTCACAAAACTGCCTCCATTGGCCCTGAGCTTCCAGTCCTTCGAGCATCCGGGTCACCGTCTCTTTCGTCTGAGGGTCAACGAAATCAGGGGCAAGGTCCGCCAGGGGCTTGAGCACAAAAAAACGCGCGTGGGCCCCCGGATGCGGCACCGTCAAATCTTCGTCCCTGATGACCTGTGCGCCGCAATAAAGGATATCAAGATCAATGGTCCTCGGCCCCTTGCGCTCCTGCCTCTTACGCCCCAGGGACTGTTCGATCTCTCCCAAGACTCTCAGAAGCCCGCGCGGGCCCGCCGTCGTCTCCACCTCAACGACCGAATTCAGATAATCCGGCTGCTCTTTGTCTGTACCCCACGGCGCTGTTTCATAAACGGCCGAAAGACGCAGCACGCTGATCCCAGGAGACGCTTTTAAAAGATCCACGGCCCGGCGGATATGCCCGAGCCTGTCGCCAAGATTTGAACCCAAACCGAGATAACAGATCATAAAACTCGATCAAAACTGGTCAACGAGATACACCTTCATCCGCTCAACGGCCTCCTGCAGTTTAGCCTTGTCCAGCGTCATGGCGAACCGTACATACCCTTCGCCGTACTTGCCAAACCCCACGCCCGGCGTTGCCACAATGTTGGCCCTCTCAAGCAAGATCCGGGCGAACTCAATAGAAGACTTGGCTTTTTTGGGGAGCTTGACCCATACGTAAAAACTGGCCTTGGGCTTCTCCGCTTTCCAGGCCAGGCTTTTCAGGCCGTCTACGAAAACCTGGCAGCGTTCGCCGTATATCTTGTTGTTCTGTTCGATCACCGCCGCGCCTTCCCGCAAGGCCGCAAGGCCGGCCAGCTGGATGGCCTGGAAAACTCCTGAGTCAATATTGGACTTCACCCTGGCCAGCGCCGCCACCACCGCCGCATGGCCGCAGACCCAACCCAGGCGCCATCCGGTCATGTTGTACGTCTTGGAAAGGGAATGAAATTCGACGCCCACGTCTTTGGCGCCGGGGGTCTCGAGAAAACTGACGGCTTTGAAACCGTCGAAGGCGACCTCGGAATACGCCGCGTCGTGACAGATGACCACATGATGCGCCTGCGCAAAAGCCACGACCTTCTCAAAAAAGGTGCTGTCGGCGACGGCCCCCGTCGGATTGTTCGGATAGTTCAAAAACATCAATTTCGCCTTGTCGGCGGCTGCAGGTGAAATGGCGTCCAGGTCGGGCAAAAAACCATTCGACTGCCGCAACGGCATGGCGTAAGGCTTGCCGTCCGCCAGGATGGTGGCGTTGCGGTAAGGCGGATACCCCGGGTCCGGCACCAGCGTCACGTCGCCTTTATTCAGGAAGGCGACAGGAAGATGCGCGATGCCCTCTTTGGAACCGATGAGAGGCAAGACCTCCGTCACAGGGTCCAGCGTCACACCGAACCTCTGCCGGTACCAATCCGCGATCGCCTCTTTCAATTCGGGCATCCCCTGGTCCAGCGCGTAACGATGGTTTTTAGGGTCGCGGGCGGCCTCGTAAAGTTTTTCAATGACAAAAGGCGGGGTCGGGATATCCGGGTCACCGACGCCCAGATCGATGATGTTGCGGCCTTCTGCCCTGGCTTTTCTCTTTGCGGCGTCGATCTCGGCAAAAAGATACGGGGGGAGACTTTCCAATTTCTTCGATAACACGATATCCATAAAAAGCTAACTCCTCTGCGCTAAAACATCCGCCATGGTGTATAAACCGTGTTTTTTCTTAACGACGAATTTCAGAGCTGTGAGAGCCCCCCGGGCAAAGATGTCCCGCGTCTTGGCATGGTGGGAAATCCTGATGGTGTCCCATGGGCTTTCGAAGACAGCTTCGTGGTCCCCGACGATCTCTCCCTCCCGGATAGACTTGACAGGGACATCGTCACAATGGCGCTCCTCCCTGACGATATCGGCCAGGAACTTGGCCGTCCCCGAAGGGGCATCTTTCTTGTGAACATGATGCGCCTCGGTCATGGAGACATGATAATCCCCCGGCAGGGCCCGAGCGGCCCCCCTCGTCAATTCAAAAAGCAGGTTGACGCCGATCGACATATTGGGAGAAAAAACCACACCGATCGCCCTGGAAGCCTCAGCGATCTCTTTCTTCTGGTCTTCGGAAAAACCCGTGGTCCCGATGACGATGGGTTTTTTGAATTTCACACAATATCGCAGATGATCCAGCGTCCCGTCCACCGAAGAAAAATCGATGAGCCCGTCGACATCGCGGATTAGCTCCTTGTCGGAAACGACCTCGACGCCGGCGATCTTCGTGCCGATCTCGGGATGCGTCAACCTCTCCAGAGCCAGAGATACCCGCAAGTCCGGATCATTTCCAGCCAGCTCAAGAATCCTCTGCCCCATCTTCCCCATGGCCCCGCTTACGCCAAGCTTGATTGGATTCACTGAACGCCTCCCGGACTATTTCAAAAGCCCGTATTCCTTCAGGGCAATTTTCAGCTTTGCCATGTTCTCCGGTGCCATCTCGCACATCGGCAACCGCAAGGACGGCTCGCACATGCCCAAAAGCCCCATTGCCGTTTTCACAGGGATCGGGTTTGTCTCGATAAACATCGCTTTCACCAGAGGCGCAAGCCGATAATGCAGGCGCCGCGCCTTCGCGATGTCGCCCGAAGCAAAGGCCGTCACCATCTCCTTGACGTCCTTCGGGACGATATTGGCGACGACGGAAACGATCCCGGCCCCGCCGATCGCCATGAGCGGCAGGGTCAATGAATCATCTCCCGATGTCACGGTGAACTTGTCCCCGCACAAGGCTATGACCCGCGACATCTGGTCCAGCGAACCGCTGGCCTCTTTGACGGCGACGATATTCTTGCAATCCGCAGCCAGCCGCGCGATGGTCTCAGGCTCGATATTGACGGCCGTCCGTGAAGCAATGTTATAAAGCATGATCGGGATCTTGACGCTCCCGGCAATCTCCCTGAAATGCAAATACAGGCCTTTTTGCGTCGGTTTGTTGTAATACGGAGAAACAAGCAGGAGACCGTCGGCGCCGGCCCTCTCGGCCTTGCGGCTCATCATGACGGCTTCCGCCGTGGAATTCGATCCGGTGCCCGCGATGACGGGGATCTTGCCTTTGGCCGCCTGGATACAAACCTCGATCACCTTCTCGTGCTCATCGTAATCCAGCGTCGCAGACTCCCCTGTCGTCCCGCACGGGACGATCCCGTCCGATCCGCTCTTGATGTGAAAAGCGACCAGGTCTTGTAAAGTTTTTTCATCGACCGAGCCGTCTTTGGCAAAAGGCGTCACCAACGCTACGATAGAACCCCTAAACATATAATCTCCTTGGTTTTGCCTATAATGCGACTTACTCAAAGAAAATATTTTCCTTTAAAAACAACGCTTGCCAGTCCCTCAAGCCAGACGTCAAAGATCTTTTTTTTCGACATCGTGAAATAGACACGCAAGACCTCGCCGCTCTTCGTCTTGACGCAGACGCGATGCTTCATATGAGGCTTCGTTCCGCATCCTTCATGGTTGATGACCGAGATGACGGCGGCAGCCACAGACCCTGTCCCGCAGGCCAGCGTTTCATCCTCGACACCCCGTTCGTACGTACGGATGCAGACGCTTCCGTCCGCCTGCCGCTGGATAAAATCAACATTTGTGCCGGCCGGCGAAAAAACATCGTGGTAACGCAGGAGCCGCCCGATACGCGCCACCGGCACCTTGGCGGTATCCGGGACCTCGATCACCGCGTGAGGGACGCCGGTATCGACAAAATCCACGTTATATTCCCTGCCGGCGGCCTTCACGCAAAGGTCCAGGCGGATATCCTTCGGATCAGTCATCCTGATCTTGATACCGTCCTGTGTGATGCGAGCGGCAAGCAATCCGGCCCCGGTCTCGATGGAAAACGCCTTGCGGCCCGTCGTATTAAAATAATACAGCGCCAGACAACGGGCCCCATTGCCGCACATCTCGGCCTCGGAACCGTCGGCGTTAAAAATGCGCATGCGCACATCGGCTTTTTTGGACGCCTCCGTCAAAAGGACGCCGTCCGCCCCTACGCCGAACCTCCGATCGCAGATCTTTTCGATGAACGGCTTGGACATCTGAAGCCTGGACCTGGAACGTTGCTCCAACAGGACAAAATCGTTCCCGGACCCCTGCAATTTAACGAATGAAATGCTCCTCATAACTCAACAACTTTCTCGTGCCGGAGAAGATCCCCGTAGTTCTCCCGGTCGCGAATCACGCGTACCGCTTTTCCTTTCACCAGGACCTCCGCAGGACGGCGTCTGGAGTTGTAATTGGAGGCCATGGAAAAGCCATAGGCCCCGGCGCCCATAACGACAAGCAGTTCGCCCGCATCGAACAAAGGCATCGTACGGTCGAGCGCCAGGAAATCTCCGCTCTCGCAGATCGGCCCGACGACATCCGATCTTTTCAGCGTTGCCTTCCTGCCCGCCCAGGCGCCCTGGACCGGATAGACCTCATGGTAGGCGCCGTACAGAGACGGCCGGGCCAGGTCATTCATCCCCGCATCCACAACGACAAACCTTTTTTTCGGGCTGTCTTTGACGTAGAGCACCTGCGTCAGAAGGACGCCGGCGTTCCCGACGATAAAACGCCCGGGTTCCAGGATCAGCCGCAGTCTCCTGCCTTTCAACAACGGCAAAATCTCATCCGCATATTCCCGGGCTGTCTGGGGGTCTTCCTGCCTATAGATGATCCCAAGCCCGCCGCCGATATTGAGCGTCTTGACCGTTATCCCAGCTTTTTTGAGATGGTCGATAAATCGCAGGACGCGCCTGAGGGCGGCCACGAACGGGGCGGCCTGAGTGATCTGCGATCCGATGTGCACATGCACGCCTTCCACAGACACCCTTTTGAAATTAGGCTGGTTCAAAAAGATGACGCGCGCCGTTTCCAGGTCGACCCCGAATTTACTCTCCACCGTCCCGGTCGTGATATATCGGTGCGTATGGGGATCGATATTGGGATTGATGCGGATGCAGACGCGTGCGCCCCGGTTCAACTCCTGCGCGACCGAGCTGATCACACCGAGCTCCTGGATCGATTCGACATTAAAATACAGAATGCCGTAACGGATGGCTGCGGCAATCTCTTCTCTGGTCTTGCCGACGCTGGCATAGACGATCTTGCGAGGGTCGGCTTTAATCCTCATCGCCCGATACAGCTCGCCGCCGGAAACGATATCGAGCCCCGCCCCCCTGTCCGTCAGGGCTTTCATCAGCGAAAGACTGGAGTTGGATTTGACCGAAAAACAAACCAGGGGCGCAACGGGCGCGAACGCCCGTTTCAGTTTATTGAAATGGTCCACAAGCGTCTTGTGGCTGTAAACATACAACGGCGTGCCGTATCGGCGCGCCAAGTCGCCGACGCGCACGTCTTCGCAATAAAATTCGTCTCCGACATATCGGAATTCATGCATGTGAAGCACCTTTGACAGACTTCTTGGCAGAAGCGCAGAAAACAGGATGAAGCCGTTTAACAACTTCAGCCCGAACAAGTTTTTTTGAAAAAACATCCAACTCTTTTTGCGACATCTGCGCGATCTTCTTGTCTTTCTGATCGGCATAACGTATCAGCTTACCGATGATCTGGTGCGCCGAAGCAAACGGCACGCCTTGGAGGACCAGATAATCCGCCAGGTCTGTCGCGCAAAGCGACTCGTCTTCCAGTTGACGCGCCATGGCATCTTTTTTGACCTTGATGGTCGGCACGAGCCCCGCAAGGATGACCAGCCCGTCTTCGACCAATTCCAGGGAATGGAACAACGGCTCCTTGTCCCACTGCATGTCGCGGTTATACGTCAACGGCAGCCCTTTCATCAAAGACAGGACCGAGACAAGGTCTCCTGTCAGCAGAGCGGCAGAACCACGCAAGAGCTCCAGTGCATCGGGGTTCTTCTTCTGCGGCATCAGCGAACTGCCCGTACAATACTCATCCCCCACCTCGATAAAGCCGAACTCGCGCGTCGACCAGAGGATCAGGTCTTCGGCGAGACGCGATATATGCATGCCGGTCGTAGCCAGGACGCTCAACAACTCGATCACGAAATCCCGGTCGCTGACCGCACTAATCGCGCTTTTGGGCGGTGCGATCAGCTTGATCAAGCCCGGCATCTTTAACGCAGACAAGGCTGTCTTGATCTGGCTTGCATAGATGGACGACGCAATAGGCGTCCCGGCCAGGGCGCCTGACCCCATGGAGATATCCAGGCGCAAAAGGCAATCTTCCAGCCGTCCGGCATCGCGGGCGAACATCGCCGCATATGCCCCCAGATAATCCTTGAAGTAGACAGGCTGAGCATGCTGAAGATGCGTATACCCCGGCATGACCAGGGACGAATGCAATGTCCCTGATTCCAGGAAACTTTTCTGCAGCTGGAACAAAAAATCCTGAAGCTCTTCGCCCGCAAACAAGCAATACAGCTTGGTGGCAAAGACCACCTGGTCGTTACGCGAGCGGCATGTCTGCAGTTTCAGCGCCGCCGGGCCCGCTTTCTTCAAAAGTGCGTTCTGGATATTGGTATGGATGTCTTCGCTTTTGAAATCAAATGGGAAAGTCCCGCCCTGGGCCTGGCTCAAAAGGCCCGTGATGCCGCTCTTGAGACGCGAGAACTCCTGCGCCGTCAAGAGATGTGCCCCTTTAAGCACATGAATATGCAAAAAAGAACCGATGAGGTCGCACGCCGCCAGACGCCAATCGGTCTGGATGGAAGAGCTGAACCCTTCAAAATAAGGATCGGTCTTTTTTGCGAAACGTCCCCCCCATAACTTATTCTTCATAACAGCCTCATTTTTAGTAGTCAGTAGTCAGTAAATAGTAGTCAGTAAAAATTAAAAACTCGAAACAAACAGAAATTTTCAATAGTGATTTTTGCTTTTGTTTTCGTTCTTTCTTTCACTGACTACTATCTACAATCTACTATTTACTTATTTTTGAAATGGCAATCCCCAGAGACGGATAAAGCCGTCCGCCAGCTTCTGGTCGAATTTATCTTTTTCGGTATACGTCGCCAGGTCTTCTTTATACAACGAATGCGGAGACTTCCGGCCGACGACGATACAAGAACCCTTGTGCAGCTTGAGCCGCACCGTCCCCGTCACCCTCTTCTGGGTCTCCTTGACAAAGGCGTCGAGCGCGCTCTTGAGCTCCGAATACCAAAGCCCATAATACACCATCTCCGCATATTTCGGCGCCAAGCTCTCTTTAAAATGCAGCAATTCGCGGTCAAGGACCAAGGCCTCCAGTTCGCGATGGGCCGTATAGAGACAGGTGGCCGCCGGAAACTCGTAGATCTCGCGCGATTTAATACCCACCAGGCGATTCTCAACCATATCGACGCGGCCGACGCCGTTCTTGCCGGCGACCTCGTGAAGACGCGCGATCAGGCCCTGCATGTCATATTTTTTTCCGTTAACTCCCGCCGGCACTCCCTTCTCGAAATCGATCTCGATATACGTCGGCTTATCCGGCGCATCTTCGGCCGCCACAGTCATCTGGTAAGCATCTTGGGGCGGCTCGGCATAGGGATCCTCCAGGACACCGCATTCGATTGAGATCCCCCAAAGGTTTTTGTCGATACTGTACACCTTCTTCTTTGTCACGGTCAGCGGGATCCCCTTGGCTTTGGCATAATCGATTTCTTCTTCGCGCGATTTAAATTCCCACTCCCGCACCGGCGCCACGATCTGGAGTTTCGGATCAAGCATCCGGGACGTGACCTCAAACCGCACCTGGTCATTGCCTTTACCCGTGCATCCATGCGCGACGGCCTGGGCCTTTTCGCGATGGGCCACCTCCACCAGATGTTTGGCGATCAGCGGCCGCGTCAGGGCTGTTGCCAGAAGATACTTGCCTTCATAAGCCGCGTGGGCCTGCAACGCCGGCAGGATAAAATCAGAGACAAATTCCCCCTTCAGGTCTCCCACATAAACCTTCGAGGCGCCTGTCTGGAGCGCGCGCTTCTCAACAAGAGAAAAATCCTCTCCCTGCCCTACATCGCCGATATAGGCGACGACATCCCATCCTTTATCCTTAAGCCATTTGATGGCGCAGGACGTATCCAATCCACCGGAATATGCCAAGACGACTTTTTTCACAATATCCCCCTGATAACTAGAGGCCTGCCCTGCTCTGCGCAGGACGAGCCTGTAGCATTTATTCCCCACACGGGAGTGTGGGTTATTTGTTTAGAAGTTTCATCATGATCGCCTTCTGGACATGAAGGCGGTTCTCTGCTTCGTCAAAGACAACGGAATTCGGGCTATCCATCACCTCATCGGTGATCTCCGAGCCCCGATGCGCCGGCAGGCAATGCATGACCAGGGCATCCTTCTTGGCCAAAGCCAGAAGTTCCTTGTTGATCTGATATTTTTTAAATATCCGGGCCCGACGCGCCGCCTCCCTCTCCTGCCCCATGCTCGCCCATACATCCGTATAAAGGACGTCGGAACCGCGGACAGCCTCTTTAGGGTCCTGCGTCACAACGATCGAAGACCCGGCATTCTTGGCCAGCGCCTGGGCCTCGTTGAGGATATCCTTCTGGGGGACGAACCCTTTAGGGGCGGCCACACGCATATGCATCCCCATGAGACTTGTGATCTGCAACAGCGAATGGCAAACGTTATTGCCATCCCCGACGTAAGTCAATGTCAGCCCCTTGAGCATGCCGCGTTTTTCCCTGACGGTGAAGATATCCGCCAGCGCCTGGCATGGATGATACAGATCACTCAAGCCGTTAATGACGGGGATCTGGGCATAGCGCGCCAGATCCACCACATCCTTGTGCTTGAAGACGCGCGCGACGACGAGGTCCAGATAACGCGCCAGCGTCTGTGCCGCGTCTTTCACGGACTCACGGACGCCGATATTGACTTCCGCCGGCGATAAGGACATGCACTGTCCTCCCAGCTGCCAGACGCCCACCTGGAACGAGACGCGCGTGCGCAACGACGGCTTCTGGAAGATCAACCCCACGGCCTTGTTCTTAAAACACTCCCGAAAGCGGTCTTTTTTGAGCTCCTCCGTCTTTTTAAAAACCTCCAGGACCTCTTCGATGCTGAAATCCGTAACAGCGAGAAAATCCCGCTTAGACCCTCCGCTATGTGGAATGCGGAGGTCTATCCTTTCTGGATTAGACGCACTCATGCAAAACCCCCTTAAGAATTTTTAAGGCCGTGTCTGCCTGTTTTTTTGTCACATTCAAGGCGGGCATCAACCGCAAGACCGTATCATGGGTACAATTGATGAGAAGCCCTTTGGCCAGGCACCGGTCGACGACCAGCTTACCGTTTCTGGAAAGCTCCAGGCCGATCATCAGGCCCAGACCGCGAACTTCCTTGATGCACGGGCAGTCCTTCTTCATCTCTTCAAATTTTTCCAGCAGATATGCCCCCATCCGGGTCGCGTTCTCCAGCATCTTGTCCTTCTGGATCGCCCGAAAAACACCCAGGGCCGCCCGGCAGACGAGAGGGCTTCCGCCGAAAGTCGAGGCATGCGTCCCGGGTTTCAGCGTATCCGCTATCTCACGGCGCGCCACCATGCAGCCGATCGGCAAACCCCCGCCCAACGACTTGGCCAAGGTGATGATATCCGGCGTGATACCGTAATGCTGGTAGCCGAACATCTTGCCTGTCCGGCCGACCCCCGTCTGGACTTCGTCGATCACCAGGAGCATCTTGCGGTCGTCGCAGATCTTGCGGAGTTGGCGGACAAAATCAGGTGTAGCGACGTTGATACCGCCCTCCCCCTGCACCACCTCCAGCATGACCGCGACGGTCTTGTCCGTGACGGCAGATAGAAAAGCCTCGATATTGTTCAATGGCAGGTTCGTGCGAAAACCTTCCACCAGAGGCTCGAAGCCCTTCTGGTATTTCTTCTGGCCCGTCGCCGTGATCGTCGCCAGCGTCCGGCCGTGAAACGCATTCTCAAATGTCAAAATCTCATAGCGGTTGGAGCCGTCCGCCGCCCCGTACGCCCGGCACAACTTGATCGCCGCCTCGTTGGCCTCGGCGCCAGAATTGGAAAAAAAGACCTTGCCGTCGAAGGCGTGGCGGATGATCTCGGAAGCCAGCTTGGCCTGGGCGGGATGATAATAATTATTCGGCAAATGGATCAGTTTACCCAGCTGGTGCCGCACGGCCGACAAGACCGCCGGATGGCAATGACCGACATTCCCCACACCCCACCCCGGAAAAAAATCCAGATATTCCCGGCCGTCGATGTCATAAAGCTTCATCCCCTTGCCCTTGACGAAGATATAAGGCATCTTCGTATAGGTCGGCATGATGAAATGATTGTATCCGTCGAAAACATCCTGTTTTGTCATAGCTTCATCTCTGACACTCTGACTCGTCGATACATCGACGCTTTTATTTCACGATTTCCGTACCGACGCCCTTGTCCGTAAAAATTTCCAGCAGCAACGCATGCGGGATGCGCGCGTCGATGATGTGGGTTTTGTTGACATTCCCCTCCAAAGCGTCAACGCAGGCATTCACCTTGGGGATCATGCCCGACTGGATGACGTTCTGTTCAATAAGGGATTTGATGTCGTTCAAATCCAGGCTCGTGATGAGCGACTCCTGATCTTCCGGATTCCTCATGACCCCCCGGACATTCGTCAGCAACACGAATTTTTCGGCCGTCAGCGCCGCCGCTGTTTTGGAAGCCGCCTCGTCCGCGTTGATATTATAGACGGTACCGTGGCCGTCAACGCCCATCGGGGCGATGACGATAACGGCGCTGCTTTTCAGGTCTTTCTCGATCAGGTCAGTCTTCACCCCCGTGACGATGCCGACAAACCCCATGTCCACGCGCGCCTTGATCTTTTCGGCATGGAACAGGCCATGGCTCTTGCCGCTGAGGCCGATGGCCGTGCCGCCGATCTGGTGGACCTCATCAACAATGAGCTTATTGAGCTCCATCAGCTCCTCTTCGACGACCCCCAGGGTCTCCTTGTCCGTGACGCGCATCCCGTCGATAAACTCGCTTTTCTTGCCGAGCTTGCGCATCTTCTCGGAGATGCTCGGGCCCCCGCCATGGACGAGGACGGTCTTGATGCCCATAAAACTCAGAAAAACAATGTCTTCCAGCACGCCCCGGCGGATCGTCTCTTCGCCCAGAATGCTGCCGCCGTATTTGATGACAAAGGTCTTCTTGCGGAACTTCTTGATATAAGGCAACGCCTCTATCAGGACATCTGCTTTCTTGATGGCTTCATCCATTTGATTTTGTCCTCACTGAAGGTTTCTATTCCCTGCAAAATCAACCCCGAAGTCTATCGTGAATTTTTCGAAGCGTCGGAAAATTCACGCTGCCTAGACAAGGGGTGCCTAATTATAATCCGCATTGATCCTGACATATCCATAAGATAAATCCGATGTATAGACCGTCGCGCTGGCCGATCCGCGGCCTGTGACGATATCCACGACGACATTCCGGCCTTTCAAAAGCCCCCGGCCCTTGACGCCCACGGGCTTGCCGTTATTGAACACGTATACGCCGTTAAGCTTGATACGCAGGTCTTCCTGTTTCAGGCGGCTGTCCGTCGCACCGAGGGCCGCCGCAATGCGCCCCCAGTTCGGGTCGCTGCCGAACATGGCGCATTTGAAAAGATTAGAGTTCGCCACGCCGAAAGCCAGCTCCTTGGCCGACGCCTTCGTACCGGCGCCCGCAACGCGCACCTCGATAAATTTCGTCGCGCCTTCGGCGTCTTCTACGATCATTTTAGCCAGGCATATGCTAACCTGCCGCAGAAGCCGGCCGAACCGGACAGCCTCGGCAGTGCCTTTTCTGATCATACGATTGCCGGCGCGGCCGTTCGCCATCACGACGACCATATCATTCGTGCTCATGCAGTTGTCGATCGTGACCGCATTAAAAGAATCGTCAACCGCCTGGGCCAGGGCCTCCTTCAGGGCCGCCTTCTCGATGAATGCATCCGTAAAACAAAAAGCGAGCATGGTCGCCATCTTCATCCGGGGAGCGATCATGCCGGCACCCTTGCAAACCCCGCAAAGAGTCACGGTCTTGCCTCCGATAACGGCCCGCAGGGACGCCGTCTTGGCAAATGTATCCGTCGTCATGACAGCCTTTGCGGCTGAAGGCATCCCCGTGACGCTTAAAGCCGACACCAGGCCAGGAACAGCCGTTTTGATCTTGTCTATAGCCAGCGGTTTGCCAATGATCCCCGTCGAAGCCACCAGGACCTCTTCCTTGCCGACCGACAGATGCCGGGCAACGCATGCCGTCATCTCTTGGGCATCCAACAGGCCTCTGCGGCCCGTCATGCAGTTTGCGTTACCGCTGTTGGCGATCAGGGCGCGCGTCTTTGCCGCCCCAAGATGCTTGGCGCTTACCACAAGCGGAGCCGCCTTAAAGGCATTCGCTGTCATCATGGCGGCGGTCACGCAGGGAGATTCGGAGAAAAACAAGGCAAGGTCGGGCTTACCGCTCCGTTTAATGCCCGCCGACAAACCGGAAGCCCTGAACCCCGAAGGAAGTATGCCGGAAACAGTTTTAAGCTTCATATCAGAGCCGTCTTTTCCCCAAAACCGCACATGATGTTCATATTCTGGACGGCCTGGCCCGAAGCCCCCTTGAGGAGGTTGTCGATCGCGCTGGAGACGATCAAAAGCTTCTTCTTCTCATCCACGACAAGACCGATATCGCAAAAATTCGTATACGTCACATCCGTCAGTTGAGGCAAAATATCAAGGCCGCGCACACGCACGAAAGGCTCGGTCTTGTAAAACTTCTTGTAAACCGCCTCCACCTTCTGCGCGGCGACGGATTTCTTGAGCCGGATATAAATCGTCTCCAAGATGCCCCGGTTAACAGGCAGAAGGTGCGGACAAAAAACCACATCCACCCGCGAGAGAGTCGCCCGTGAAAGCTCCTGGTTGATCTCCGGAGAATGCTGGTGCACGTTGAACTTATACCCGCGGAAATTCTCGTTCACATGGACAGACAGATATTCCGGGGCCACTTTTTTCCCCGCGCCTGTCACGCCGGATTTGGCGTCGATGATCACGCTGTCTTTATCGCCGAAACCGGCGACCAGGGCCGGCACGATCCCGAGGATCGCCGCCGTCGGATAACATCCGGGGTTGGCCACGCACGCCGTCTTCTTGATGCGCTCGCGATAAAGCTCAGGCAGGCCGTAAACGAATGCCTTCAGATGCTTGATATCCTTGTGCGCCTTGTGGTACCACTGCCGGTAGATCAGCGGGTTCTTGAGACGGTAATCCGCGCTCAGGTCGATGATCTTTTTGCCCCGTTTCATGAGCTTCGGGACATAATCCATAGAGACCGTATGCGGCAGGGCCAAAAACAAAAGATCGCATTTCTCCGCAGCCTTCTCGACGCTAAACGGTTCGCATTTTACTCCAACGACACCTCGGAGGGCCGGGAAAATTGCGCCGATCTCCTCGGGCTTCGTCAGCGTAGCCGACAGATACGTCAGGCGCACACCGGGATGCCGCACCAAAATTTTGATCAGTTCTTCGCCCGTAAACCCGCGGGCGCCGACAATACCGACTCTTAACATAAACCCTCTTTTCTAGATGCGGCATCGTGCCCGCATCACGCCTTCATTGCCTATTTCCTCGCCGAGCAAAATAAAAAATATCTCTATTATGTTAGACGAAAAATACGCCCGCGTCAAGACAAATCCGCCGGGATATCGACGATAAAAACACTCTTGGCCTCATGGGGCAACACCCCGCGCTTATTGACACCTGGCCCTTATAAGGAATCGGGCCAGTGTTCGCCTTTCTGGCGAAGAATGGCGCGGGGAACGCACGAAGCGCACACTTGCCCTTCCTTTTGCGCAAGGTGTGTTGTGCTTTCTGCTTACACCCGGCCCAAGCGGAGGGGCCGGTGTGCCGTCTTCTGTCGCAGCAAGCGACACACTCGCCTCTCCGATAAGGCGAGGTGTACGGCAACACCCCGCGCTTACA
>Ga0172375_10002845_pt1 | contig 26693 bp, 30 predicted proteins | sample LakKiv1m_FD_114537 | JGI IMG/M metagenome (GOLD analysis project Ga0172375, IMG submission 114537) | Freshwater microbial communities from Kabuno Bay, South-Kivu, Congo - kab_092012_11.1m | ecosystem: Environmental > Aquatic > Freshwater > Lake | place: Democratic Republic of the Congo...
CCAAAATAAGGCGAGTCGCCAGCAAAATACCTTAAAATCTTTTTTCCAGCGAACTTTGCCAGTCTCGCCTTTCCCCTGAAAACTTCCAAAATAAGGCGAGTCGCCAGCAAAATACCTTAAAATTTTTATCTAGAAAGACTTGCTAGTCCCGAATTTCGCTATGTCTTCCTGGAAAAATTCGGGGCGCCAGCAAACAACCAACAAGTTACTCCAAGCTTTCGATCATCCCCCGCCCACACACGGGGCTAAAGAACCGCCCTTCATCATACTCATTGCCTTCAGGCTCCCTCAAACATAAGTATCCTTTTTCCCCCATCCGAAAAGATGGTGTGCCCGAAGCCTGCATGCAAAGACCTTGAACGCAACCCCCGGGAACTTTCAACATGACAAAGGCCTTGCCCTCTCCCTTTATGTACTCATCAACTCGGATCGTTACAAAAGTCTGTATCTTCCCAGGCTGGCTTTCTTGTGCTTCTGTTTTTACCACTTCGCCCCGCACAACAATGTCAGCTTCATCAGCAACAACCTTGACATCACGGCATTCTGCGGGGAATCCATAAGCTTTCACTGAACAAAAAATAACGCAACAAAGAAAAATGATCCTTGCAATGCCTTTGCTGGCCATAGTCAGAACCTCTCTACTCTTCTGCTTTGCGCCAAATATAAAAATCAAGATCATCGGTCTGGCTGGAGCGAAAATTCATCTGACGATCCCCGGCAAGCGTTAACGTCAAATAAACTTCTTGTCCTGCAGATTCTGTCTTAAGGACAACTTTTTCTGCCTCCACGACATCAACAATAAAAGGAACCTTGCGGCTCGGAGCGTTCTGATCAGATCCTTGATAATAAATAATCTCAGTCGGTGTAACTTCTAGAGACATGCGATCCGCGATCTTGGCGATCATCTCTGGCATTCTCGGCCCATCGTCTTGTACTGAATACTTTGGGCTATGAGGAGCATTCTCAAGGGTTGCTTGCTGGTCAATGATCCAATATCCGAGGAAGCGGTCCAGTCCTTCCGGCCCTGCGGAAAGAAAGGATACCGAAAAACAAGAAAGAACAAGAAAAAGAATGCTCGCCCAGAAAACGTTCAAACGTTTCATGTCACATCCTCCTTCAAAGAAATAAAAAGTGCCGAGCTGTTTTCCCACGCCTAAATTATGGTAAACTGCACGGCGCTTTCCCCCTAAACCCTTCATTAAAGAAAAAGTGCCGAGGCCCAGAATTGAACTGGGGACGCAAGGCTTTTCAGGCCTTCGCTCTACCAACTGAGCTACCTCGGCAATCAAGATCCGTTATTAAAGTACCCATTGTATCAAAGTTATTTGACTTGTCAACGGCTGGGTAAAAGGCTTTGCAAGCCAACACCAAAACCTATTGTCTGGCCCGATTCTTAATTTTAACAAAAACATCTTGCGCGATCTTGATGTTCGGGAGCATGTTTTTGCGCGCTTTAACCCGCAAACGAACCTCATTGGATGAGATCTGGGACATGTCGATATTGATCCGCGCCCCGCTCACCGTTCCGTCGATCGTTCCCATCTTGTAATCTTTGCGATTAACAGTTCCCATGATACCCATCACTTCATTGGCAGAATCCCAAAGCGTGTCATAATCGGATTCTGATTCTCCTTCAACCGTATCCGGACTGATCGCATAACCGCCCAAGGCACCCACGCCGCCTGCCACAAAATAAATGCACCCTGTAGCCCCCAAACAAAAAAGGCCCAAGGCCGCTGCACATAAAATATTTCTTAACCGCATCGCCTGGATCATAAAACCTCCCTTGAATCGTTAAAAATTTCCGTCGTGTTCGTGTACGCCCCGCGGGTCTTGCAAAATACCTCATGTCCAAAGATATTGTAACATTGCTCCCCAAGGCTTGTCGATGGCTCCTGAAAAAATATTTTCCTCATGCGCCGCCCGACAGGGTGCACCCGACAGCTATTTTTTTAATGACCTTTGGTAGGGCTCTTGCCGTGGCGAGCCTTTTTGGAGCGCCATGCGAGTTTTCCACGTCGTTGTCTTTTTCCCATTTTATTTCTCCTTATGATAAAAGTTTAGTCTCGCGCTACAGACATCATCACTAGCCCCGTGACCGCAACTAGGACACCTACCACAGCCTTGAACAATATCACGGTCTGCGGCCAAAATTTAACAAGCAACACTAGCCCTAAGATCAAAACCGCTAATCCTGTCAAGCCTAACAACACCTTATTCATGCGCTCTCTCCCGTTGGGCGACTCTTCCATCGCCGATGCATCCAACCCCATTCTTGCGGATACTGACGAATATACCGCTCGATCACCTGCGTGATACGCGCCACATTATGCGCGATTGTTTGCTTTTCATCAACTTGTTTTTCAAGCATCAATGGCGCATCAACGATGATCTTATGCGTATCATTTTTTTCACGAACAATGAACATCGGAACAATGGGCGATCCGGTCCTTAGCGCGAAAACGACTGGGCCGGTCGCCGTGGCGGCTTTTTGACCGAAAAAATTAACAAATACGCCTGCCCCGGTCCCAAAATTCTGGTCCAAAGGAATGAACACCAGCTCGTTATTCCGCAAGGCTTTGATCGACGTTAACACGCATTCCTGCCGTGGATGGCTGTAGATCGTATGAAGCCCCAGCGACGTGCGTAAACCTTGAAAATATCTTTCTATCTTTTCGTCGCGGGTCTGGCGGATGATCGCATTAGTCCCATAACCCTGCTGCGCCAAATAAAGAAGCATCAAGGGAAAATTGCCAAAATGCGCGCTCACAGCCACGACACCTTTCCCTTGCGCAAAAGCTTCATCCAAATGATGCTTACCCTCCATCATGACATTTTGCGTGATCATCTTCGGATGTGCCATGAAATAGATCAGCTCGATCATGCCCTTGCCTAAATTGGCAAAACATTCCTTAAAGATCCTGTTCACTTCCTCAGGGCTTTTTTCTTGGCCAAACGCGATGCCCAAGCTTTCTTGCGCGATACGTTTTTGACGCGCCACAAATAAAAAACCTACCGCAATAAATCCTTTGGTCATCACGCGCACGAACGGATAAGGAAGGCGCGTTAACATAAACGTCGTCGCATAAAGCCCATAGCGCGCTAACGCACGCTTTATGATCTTAATTCGCTCATTTATCTTCATTGAGATATTTTATTACTGTTTATAACCGATCTTACGTAAGAACGCCTGACGCCATTGCACATCTTCAGGGCCTTCTACACCTTGAGGTTTCGCGCCATCGACCACGCCCAAAATACCTCGGCCCACGCCATTATCCGCCACGACAACCTCTAACGGATTCGCGGTCGCGGCAAAAATAGTGCAGACTTCATGCAGATTCTTTATTTGGTTTAAAATATTAATAGGAAATCCTTGGGTCAGGGCCACGACAAAGCTATGGCCAGCGCCAAGAGCAGAAGCGTTATCAACAGCGATCTTTTTCATGGCTTCGTTGTTGCCTTCGACGCGGATCTTACACGCGCCCGAGGCTTCACAAAACGCGATCCCAAATTGCATCCCCGGCACAGCTCCCACAATGACCTCGCGCAGATCTTCAACGGTCTTAATAAAATGGGCCTGGCCAATAATAACGTTCACATCATCTGGCTTCTGGATCTTTACAGCTCGAATTTCCATACAAGGATCCTTAAAAATTATTTCGCAGGAAGAACTTCTTCTAGTTTCTTAAAAAGCTCATGCAGATCCACGGGTTTTGTAATATGTGCGATAGCTCCGGCCGCTAATTCCGCTTTGATATCGTCCGGAGAATTCTTTGACGTAAGGAAAACAACTGGGATATCTCGGGTCACCGGATTTTCCTTTAATTTCGCACATACTTGACGCCCTTTCACACCGGGCAAGATCACGTCCAGCAAGATCAGATCGATCGCCTTATTTTGGGCGATCTGCAGGCCCCCTTCACCGGTGTTAGCGGCCAGGACAGTATATCCTTTGGTCGCCAGGCCTGTTTCCAGCATTTTGATCAAACCCTTATCGTCATCTACGACGAGAATTGTTTTGGACATCGCGCTCGCTCCTTGATTAGAACATGCCTTTGTTTTGAACCGGAAAACAAAAAAATAAACCATCCACAACGAATACAGACCAAACGCCATGGTAAAAAAACCTACAGAGGTATCTTCTGCAAAATCCGCTGATGCCAGCCGCAGACAGATCACAAGCGTTGCTAAAGCAGCCGCTAAATGCAAGAACTTGGCCGTGGGACGCTTGCGCAAGCCCGCAAGTCCTGCCATCAAATAAAGGACCGCCAAAAGGCTCAACAGTGCCAACATCGGATCTTGCACGGATGCATACTGAGCCGGTGCGACGATGCCTGCCCAAGCCAAAGGAAGCGTGGCAAACAGGATCCGTCCTGCAAAAATTATTTCGCACCAAAAGAAAATAACTTCGATCATGGGATACTTACGCATTTGGTTTTTTTTGATTTTGGACTTTCAAAGCGATGGCCCCCACTAGTATACCGCTTATACAAAAATATGCAAACCAATCTCCGAACTTTGTGTACAGCGTCTGGGATTCCAGCAAAACAGCCGTTGCCACGCTCGTGCTTTCCACATACGTTCTTTTACCGGACTTATCAGCAGCCGCAGCCATGATCCGGCCCCAAGGATCAACAAAACAGCTCACCCCCACGTTGCCGCAGCGCACGAGCCACCGGCGGTTCTCAACACTACGAAAAACAGCATTTTGCAGATGCACGAAGGGCTCACAAGTATCCTCAAACCAAGCATCATTGCTGATATTAATAAGCAGGTGTGCCCCGCGCTTAACGAAACCGCGCGCGATATCCGGCAAGGTATCCTCAAAGCAGATCAACGTAGAATAAAAATATTCTTTCGCGCTTTGCCAATGAGGGACATTGAACAACACAAATTCCTGACCCGGCGTAAAATCATCGATCGGCACAAGGGCAGACAGAAACGGAAGCTGTTTGCGCAGCGGAATAAATTCACCAAATGGCACTAAACGGATCTTATGATAGCGCTGGACTACAACCCCGTCCTTGTCAAACGAAAGCGCTGAATTAAAATAATCCTCTTTTTCTTTTGTGACCACGCCGATCAGGTGCGCGGTTCTTTGTCGACGGATAGACTCCTGAAGATGAGCGAACAACTCCGGGTCCTCCCAGCAATAGCCCGGATACGCTGATTCGGGCCAAACGATCAGATCAACGCCTTCATGAGCCAGCTGTTGAGAAAGATCCGTGTGATCCCGCAGAATGAACGGCCACGCCTTAGAATGCCATCGCCTCTCGTGCGGAACATTCCCCTGGACCAACCCGATCTTAACTGGTGGCCCTTCAAATTTTCGGTCAAGCTGCCCTGCGCTATACACAACACTTGCCGCTATCAAAAAGATGGCGATCGCGCCACCAGCTAAGAATTCTTTGGTTGGCCTTTGACGTTCTTTTCCATAGGTGACCGCTTCCTTAAAGACGACATTGACCATGACCACAAGAAAGGAAAGGCCATAAACCCCGACGATATCGGCGATCTGAATAAGCCACAGATTCTGATATTGCGTATGGCCTAAGCAAACCCACCCAAACCCTGTTAAAAAATGCGCCCGCGTATATTCTAAGGCCACCCACAGCGCTGGCAGAAGAAAAAGCCTGACAAGGAACTTTGTCCTGGAAAAATAATAATATCCTAAGCCAAAAAGCCCAAAATATAATGCTAAGTACGCAACGAACAAAACGGTCCCTAATCGCGTGACAAAGCAAAGCCAAAAAAGCGTGGCGCCAAAAAATAAGACCCCGCAAAAATAACTAAAACGAAAAGATTCTGCGCGGCTTTTGCCATCCAAAGAAAACATCAACGGCACAAGCGAGATCCAAGCTAAGAACCAGAGATCAAGCCGCGGGAACGAAACGGTCAGAAGGACCGCCGTGGCATAAGGCAACAGACTTATGGAAGAAAAAAAGCGAGCAAAAGAATGGCTTAAGGCTCTCATCATGAATTAGGAGGCATTCATCCCGCAGCACTTCTTAAACTTTTTACCGCTGCCGCAAGGACAAGGATCGTTACGTCCGACCTTTTCCGTGATACGCTTTTGTGGTTGAGCCGAAGGCGCTGGCCGCCCTTCCCCAGGATGGGACTCCGGTGACGACGCAGGAATGCCTGAAAGGCTTGAATGCTCCGTATGGATCAGTTGCTGCGGCAAGGACGAGAAAACACTTTTGACCTTGCGAGGTTCAGCAACAGGCTCTACCTTAAAGACGGTCTCGACAACTTCTTGCATGATCGAATTGTACATCGACTCGAACATCCCAAAGGCTTCATGCTGGTATTCCACCAAAGGATCACGATGCGCAAAAGCCCGCAAACCGATACCTTCTTTTAATTGATCCATCGCATACAAATGATCTTTCCATTTGGTATCGATCGTCTGCAGCAACACCATACGCTCCAAGCCTCGGATCGCCTGCGGATCAACGATTTTTTCGCGTGATTGATAAAGCTCACTGATCTTCTCGTAAAAAAGATCTTCGATCTGGACCTGTGACATCTGCGCCAACTCCCCTTCCCAGGGCGTCACATCGAATCCGAAGGTGCTTTTTAACGCAGCCTTCAACCCTTGCACGTCCCATTCCTCTGGCGAAGGGTGCGCAAAAAGATATTGCGCGACCATATCTTTGATCGCGGCATCTAAGGCATCCAAGATACGCTCTTTAATGTCTTCTCCCTCGAGGATAGAACGGCGCATCGCATAGATGACTTCCCTCTGACGGTTCATGACATTGTCATATTCCAAAAGTTGCTTGCGGATCTCAAAGTTGTGCGTTTCCACGCGCTTTTGCGCGATCTCGATCGCACGCGATACCCATGGATGCTCAATGACCTGGCCTTCTTCCATGCCTAAGGTGTTCATCAAGCCCATCATGCGGTCAGATCCAAAAAGCCGCATCAGATCATCCTGCAAAGATACATAAAAACGTGACGACCCCGGATCTCCCTGGCGCCCTGAACGGCCACGCAACTGATTATCAATGCGCCGCGACTCATGCCGCTCCGTGCCTAAAACGTGCAAACCACCGGCAGTGACAACCTTATCATGCTCTTCGGACACCTGCCGACGGAACCGATCAAGAAATTCTGTATAGGTCGCCTGCGTTTCTTGAGCTTGCGCGCTGTCTTTCTTTTCCGCGTTCACCTTATCCGCAAAGCTCTTGGCGAGGTAATCCGCGTTACCGCCTAACACGATATCCGTACCGCGTCCGGCCATGTTGGTTGCAATAGTGACCGCTTTGTAGCGGCCGGCCTGCGCAACGATATGCGCTTCCAGGTCATGATACTTCGCGTTCAAGACTTGATGCTCAATGCCGCGCTGCTTGAGCATACTGGATAATAATTCAGATTTCTCGATGGAAATCGTACCAACCAAAACCGGCTGGCCGTTCTTATGAAGTTCCGCGATCTCGCTGACAACCGCGTTAAATTTTTCGTTCTCTGTTTTATAAATACAATCCGGATGGTTCTTGCGTTGCAAGATCCTGTTGGTCGGAAGGACCACGCAATCAACCTTATAAATTTGCTTGAACTCATTGGCTTCGGTAAACGCCGTACCCGTCATGCCGGAGAGTTTTTCATACATACGAAAATAATTCTGGAACGTAACGGTCGCCAGCGTCTGATTTTCCCGCTCGATCTTGATCCCCTCTTTGGCTTCCACCGCTTGATGAAGACCATCGGACCAGCGGCGGCCCGGCATCATGCGCCCGGTAAATTCATCCACGATGATCACTTGGCCGTCACGCACCACGTAATCCACGTCCAGCTTAAAGAATTCTTTGGCCTTCAAGGACTGCAGAATATGATGACGGTATTCAATAGTTTCCATATCATGCAAATTATCCACGCCGAACATCCGCGCGGCCTTCGCTTCGCCTTGCTCCGTCATTGAAATGGAGCGCGCTTTTTCATCCGCGACATAATCAAAACCAGCAGATAGATCCTTGCCTTTGTATTTGGCGTCAATTTCTTCTTTTTCTGTGATACGACGGCCTGTGAGTTGACGCGAAATATTATTCGCAGTGTAATATTTATCCGTGGATTCTTCCGCGGGGCCGGAGATGATCAAAGGCGTCCGGGCTTCATCGATCAAGATGCTGTCGACTTCATCCACGATGGCAAAATAATGCCCCCGTTGGACCATTTCTTCTTTAAAGCTCACCATATTGTCGCGTAGATAATCGAAGCCGAATTCGTTGTTCGTCCCATAAGTAATATCACAGCTGTAATCATATTGGCGTGCCTTAGGATGCTTTTCATGCTGAATAACACCGACGGTTAATCCTAAAAACTCATAAATAGGCCCCATCCACTCACGGTCACGACGCGCCAAATAATCATTCACAGTGATCACGTGCACGCCCTTACCGGTCAAAGCATTCAAATAGGCCGGCAAGGTCGCCACAAGCGTTTTTCCTTCACCGGTCGCCATTTCCGCGATATTGCCTTTATGTAAGATCATGCCGCCTAAAAGCTGGATATCAAAATGCCGCAACCCGATCGTACGTCGGCTGGCCTCGCGCACGATCGCAAAAGCCTCCGGTAAAATATCATCTAAAGCTTTTTCGCGCAGCGTAAAGAGCGTTTTTTTCGCGCGGTCGATCTCGTTGATCAACGTTTCACGGACCTGCTGATCTTTTTCTTCATGGTGTTGGCGCTTGAGGGTTTCCAGTTCAGCCTGTACCGACGCCACGCTTTGCTGAATACGCGCCTGGAATTCTTTTGTTTTGCCGCGCAACTCTTCGTCGCTTAGTTTCTGGATCTGAGGCTCCAGCGCGTTGATCTTTGCCACGACACCTGTCATTTTTTTCACAAGCCCCAAGGACGACAACGGAAGATCGATGGGAAGCTGGATGTTGACCTTAGGCTCAAGACGGTTAATACGATTCTGGACCTGTCGAATGATCGTTTTACCGAAAATCATTTTCCACATAGACATTACTTTCTCTTTAAATAGGCTTCAATGAACATATCGATGTTGCCATCCATCACCTTTTGGACATTGCCTTCTTCGGCGTCGGTGCGATGGTCCTTGATCATACAGTAGGGCTGGAACACATAGGAACGGATCTGGCTTCCCCACTCAATTTTTTGCTTTTCGCCGTATTCGCTCGCCATACGGTCTTGCTTTTCTTTTTCTCTTTTTTCATAAAGCTTGGCACGCAGCACCTTCATCGCGGTTTCCTTGTTTTGCAGCTGCGAACGCTCGCTCTGGCACTGCACCACGATGCCCGAAGGGTTATGCGTAATGCGCACGGCAGAATCCGTTGTGTTGACCCCTTGCCCGCCGGGGCCGGAAGCCCGGTACACATCAATGCGCAACTCGTCAGGATTGATCTGGATATCAACATCATCTTCCATTTCCGGGATCACATCCACAGAGGCAAACGATGTATGACGGCGCTTGTTCGCGTCAAAAGGAGAAATGCGCACCAGGCGATGGACACCTTTTTCTGACTTCAACAACCCGTACGCCATGTCCCCAGAAATACGCAAGGTCACGTTCTTGATCCCAGCTTCTTCCCCAGGCAAGATATCAAGCATGTTCACTTTAAATTTCTTATCATCAGCCCAGCGCGTATACATGCGCAACAACATATTCGCCCAATCACAAGACTCGGTCCCGCCAGCACCGGAATTAATGCTCAAAAGCGCATTGTTATGGTCGAACTCCCCGCTTAACAGCGTCTGAACTTCCAGCTGATCAACGGTCTGCGCTAACGCGCTAAGGTTTTGCTGGATCTGTTGCAACAACACGGCATCTTCTTCGGCGATCAAGACAAATTCCTTGAGCTCGTTTAGCTTGGCCGTACCTGAATCAAAAGGTTCGACCGTATTCTTTAACACTTTCAATTCCCGGACAAGCTTGTTGGCGTGAGCAGCATTATCCCAAAAATTCGGAAGCGACATTTGCTGCTGGATATGGTCTATGGATTGGATCTTCGCAGGAAGGTCAAAGAAACCCCCGTAGTTCCTGAAATTTCGTCTCTAACTGCTGGATCTGCTTTTGGATATCGTCTATCATGCTAAGTTATAAATAGAAATATTAATATAAGGGCAAAGCGAGGTGTATTATAACACAATCGTGAGGATTTACAATTTTTTGAAGGAATCTGAAAAAAAGCTATAAAACTGTTGTATGAATGAGATTTGGCGGCCTTGGAAAAATTTCCAAGGCCGCCCCGCCATGAGCTTATGACGTTTTAAAAATCAACCTGAGCTCTCATTCCAGCGACAAAAATACCTTTGGTATTGTCCACGATATCTTTGCCATAAGGATTCCAAATATATTGAAGATCAGGGCTGATCGACAAATGGTCATTGACCTGGATCTTGTAGTAGGCCTCGACATGCCCTTCTGTCTTCGCCTGAAATCCTACGTTATACTCCTTGTAATCATCCGATGGTACCACCTGGCCCACGGCAAACGCAAGGACATCTTTTTCTCTTCCCCACGGCTTTCCTTCGACTTGTAAACCAGCGCTCCATGACTGCTCCAAGGAATAGTTTGAGCCGTCCGTTGCTGTTATCTCAGGATTGAAAACTTCGGGGTTCTGCCAGCCATAGCGGGTGAACACTGTCACGACATCATGGATCTTCTGGTCAAAACTTAACCCAAAACCATATGCCGCTTCCTTGGTTTTCTCGCTCTCAAGCCATTTGGTATGATCGGCGTTATTATTCCATCCGTAAAAGCGATAATTTCCAGGCAAACCGAACAGATTCGTTTTAAGGCTGATCTGTCCAATATTAAATAAATTATCCCCGACCTTTTCCCATCCACCGGTTCCATCGAATAGGCCGTACCCTAATTCTAGCCACTCCGCTGGCGCGTAGGCCATGCGAATACCGGCTCCGTTGTCTGGGAATTCCACAACGGGCGAATTACGGAATATCCTGCCCAAAAATTGCGTAGTTTCATCATTGGCAACATCGTTCTGGTCAAAGTAAGCCGTCGCATCAAGCTTTCCAAAGGTCAAAGCCGCCTTATCGTTCATCAGTCCCTGCTCGTACCAGAACTCTGTCAGCTCAACCTTGGCGTCACTATCTCCCGCGTCGCGATTCACATTGCTATACAGCGTCAGGTTGTCCTCGAGCCCTGAGCCTTGCCCCGCCTCAAGATGCAGAAACGCCCGACCGCCAACACTTTCAAATTCTTTGGCTAACGTAACATCCGCGGAATAGGAAGCGTCCGTGCGAGACTGCTTCTGCGATGCGGCGCCATCGACATAATTAACATTGTTGGTACCCTGAACGACCATCGTGCCTCCTACACCCAATTCAAGCCCTTCCATAAAATTGACTGTTTCGCCGGGAGCGCGATGTAATTTTTCCTCAAATCGCGATAATTGCGATTCGTATTCTTTGATCTTCTCCTGCTGTGCTTGAATGGTCACTTTTTGGGAGCCCATGTCCGAACTTTGCGCTTCCAACTTCTTTTCAAGCGCCTCGACCCGGGATTGAAGCTTTTCTACAAGGCCCGCCACATCCTTTTCATCGGCGAACGCCGGATACCCCATCATCCCAACAAACCCTAAAATAAAAAACCAACTGAAAACTTTCCTAAGCATTTTTTCCTCCTTGCTTATGCCTCTGGTCGTCCAGTCGGTCTACAAATTCAATGATTTAGCTCTGCGCGTGCAGTCGCTTTTGCGTATCAAACCTTTTCTTTTCTCGCTTTTCAACCTGTACGATCTGCGAGTCGTGGATCGTAAAGACTACTTCCCCATAGTCCACCCCCTTGATGAATTTTAGAATGTCTTCAAATTTCAACTTTTCAAGGTCATCCATCAGCTCTCGCTCTCCCTGAGGATCTCTTTGAGACTTCTGTCTAGCAATGCCGCCCTTGCCTCGCTGACCATGGATGAAAAGACGGAGAACGCATCTTCTGTTAAATGCAATGTCACCCCTTTAATATTAACGCTGACAATCCCGCAGGGGGTTCGATAAATGCTCCCGAATTGACCAGACTGAGCAAGCACAAGACCATTGTTCATCGCACCCTCCTTTCTTTCGCACAATCACACGCGCCGGAGCATGAACAAGGCCCCCCGGAGGAACATGAACAACTATGCGCGCTTCCACCCTTAAAGAACAAGCTGACCTTTCTGATCAAAAAAATAACCGCGATCGAAACAATTCCATAAATAATTATCTTTTCCATTTCACACCCCCAATAATTTCCCGCCTTGATAAACAATGAACGCCGCGCCCCAGGCCATCACGGTTGTCCAAAAGATCAAAAACCCTGTCCATTTCCAGCTGGAGCCGGATTCCCTGTAAAATACCGCCATCGCCACAAAACACGGCAAATAGATCAACGAAAACATCAAGAACGCCAGTGCTTTCAGCGGACTCCACGACGGATCATTTTGAAGGGACTCGGACAATGATTCCGTTTCCTCGGGGTCAACCTCGCCAAGGCTATAAATTGTCCCCAATGTGCTAACGACAACTTCTTTGGCCGCAACCCCCGCGATCAAAGCGACACTGCCGCGCCAATCCATCCCAAGAGGCTTCACAGCTGGCTCAACGAATTTCCCGATCCGCCCAGCGAAACTCTGCTCCATTTGCGTAGACGCGACAACTTCCTCGCTCATACCTTCCTGAGGCTCTACCTGAGGAAAAGTGAATCCAGCCCAGATAATAATGGAAACAAGGAGAATGATCGTCCCAGCTTTCTGAATGTATAACCATCCCCGCTCCCACATCTTTAACAACAACCCCTGGATGGTCGGCATACGGTACGGCGGAAGCTCCATAACAAAATGCGCTGTCTCACCCTTGAATACAAAAGTTTTCAATACCCACGCGGACACAAAAGCAATGATCACGCTCAAGGCGTACATCAAAAACATCATATTGGCCCCATGTTCCTGGGCAAAAAATGCCCCGATAAATAACGCAAAGATCGGCAGCTTCGCCCCACAGATCATGAAGGGCGTGACCATCATCGTGATCAGCCTGTCCTTCTTGCTGTCCAACGTCCGCGTCGCCATGATACCGGGCACAGCACAGCCATTGGTCGATATCATCATCGGCAGAAACGACTTTCCATGGAGCCCAAATTTATGCATAAGCCTGTCCATGACGAATGCCGCCCGCGCCATATATCCTGAATCTTCAAAGAACGCGATCGCAAAGAACATAAAAAGGACCAGGGGAAAGAACCCCAGAACCCCACCGACACCACCGATGATCCCATCGACAACGAAAGACTGAAATAAGCCTTCCGGGATGATCAATGACGCGCTAGAGGATAACCATTCAAAGAATTTCTCGAACCATCCCACCATAGGCTCTGAAAAAGTGAACGTGAACTTAAAGATCCCGTACATGACCAAAGCGAAGATCGGCAGGCCCAAAAAACGGTTCATGATCACTTTATCGATCTTGTCGGATATGTCGTGACGGCCTTCAGTTGTTTGCTGGACTGCTTCCATGCACACGCCGCTAACAAAACCGTATCGGCGGTCGGCGATCAACACTTCCGCGTCATCGCCAAAATGTTGGCGCAAGTGTTGACGGCTTTTCTCAACCTGATCTTTGATCTCTCTAGCGCAAGGAAAGCCTTGGACATATCTTTCAACGATCAGGTCTTTTTCAAGAAGCTTAAGGGTCAGCCATTCTTTTGGATAGCCCTCTAACTTTATGTTATTCTTGGAAAGCACTTGTCCGATCTTGGAGCGCTCCATATCGATCTCCAAGCCATAATCGACCTTCGTTCTTTCGAACTTTATCTTCTTTTCATGCACGCTCACAACGGCATCAAGCAACTCACCCATCCCTTTATTTTTACTGCCAATCGTCGGGATGACCGGCTTGCCTAAACTTTTTGAAAGCATCTTATAATCTATCGTAAACCCTTTCGCCTCTACCATGTCGCTCATGTTCATGGCTAAAATAACAGGAGCGTCCAATTCTGATAATTGCGTATAAAGATACATATTTCTTTCAAGGTTCGATGCATCAACAACGTGGATAACCACATCTGGCCTCTCTTCAACGATAAAATTACGAGCGACCATTTCATCTTCCGATCGGGCAGACAGGCTATATGTCCCAGGGAGATCGACAAAAACAACATCATATCCAGGGTAGGTAGCCCTTCCCTCCTTTTTTTCAACCGTAACTCCGGGATAATTACCGACATGTTGGCGGGACCCGGTCAAATTATTGAATATGGTGGATTTTCCTGAGTTAGGATTTCCGGCAAGCGCCACCAAGATCCTTTTTGTTGTTTCAGACATTATATATCCTCCTTCACTAATATTTTTTTGGCTAACCCGTGGCCTAAGGCTAGTTTTGATTCTTTAAGGGTCACTGTCAAAGGGCCAATGCCTGAATTGTTGATCACGCGGATCTTCACGCCGGGCAAAAACCCCATCTCCGCAAGCCGCACTTCAGCTTGACGGCCTCCATCAATGGACACCAACTTTACGCTTGCTCCGGATCGAACGCTTGTGAGTCGGTTCATGCAACGACCTCAACAGAAATCCGACTCGCTTCTTCTTTCCTTAAGGAAAGATGGTAACCCTTGACCTTGACTTCCATCGGATCCCCTAGGGGCGCAAGCTTCACGACCTCCAGGATAACCCCCGGAAGGATCCCCATGTCCAACAGCTTTCGCTTCAAACTTCCCTCGCCCGAAATCCCTTTCACCTGGGCTTTCTCGTTGGGCTTTAGCGCACTTAAACGTTTTTCTTCACTCATCAAAACCTCCGTTCTTCATTGAGATAAGTTAGATGAACCTAACTCTACGCATAAAAAAATTTACGTTATTCTTTTGTTTTGGGCTTTATCCTGGCGTTTAAACTTTGGACAACGTTCGACGTAGTCAATGAACTTGATCAACCGTTCAAACGTGATCTCGCTAACGGCATGCTCCATCTTGCAAGCATCCTCTTGGGCGATGTCCCGATCGATCTTTAAGATCTCGAACAAGAATTTAAAAAGCGCATCATGCCGCTTTTGAACATCAGCGGCCAGGCGTGCTCCCTTTGCCGTTAAGTCCACCGATCCATATCGTTCGTGAGTAACAAGGCCGCTTTTGGCCAAGGTCGCGAGTGCCGAATTCACGCTAGGGTTCCTGACCTTTAATCTTTTTCCAATGTCATTGACCCGGGCAGCACCCTTTTCTTTTCTCAAGTGGGCAATGGCCTCAAGATAATCTTCCATGCTCGAACTTATTTCGTTTGCGATAAGTTTCATAAAATATTGATGTAATGGTTAATTGTTAGGTAAGTCTAACATAACATTCTTGATTGTCAAGAATTTTTTTCTTGAAAAAAGAAGATAGAGCTCTTTATTTCTTCAGGACCGTCGCGTCCTGAATGAAGAACAGGCCTGCGAGCTGCTTGACGCCGTCGTCATCCACGTAATATTCTCTGCGCGCGACAAAGGTTCCGGTCACTTCAACGGTTGGGGTAAAAGGAGGCTTAAGACTCTCACCCTCTGCTGTCTTAACAAAGACCGTATTCATAATGGTAGGCGGCGGGCCCCACGCGCAGCAAGGGCACCCATAGGCATTCTTGCCCACGGCAAAATCATCCAAAAGACCGCTTTGCGTAAAGTACGCATCATAAGGGACCAGCAAATATCCTCTCACCTTCACCTTCTTCCCGTGAAGAGCTAAGATCTCAATAGGAAATCCCTTGACGTCCAATCCCTGGCCTGTCTCCTCAAGCTCATGCTCGATCTTGGCCAGGAGGTTGAAATCCAAGGGATAGACCTTCCCATCCTCGGCTGCGTCAGCAAAGGCTTCGCTCTGTAACGCAGCAAAATGAAGTCGCTGCAGAGAAAAACCTTTGTTCCCTATCAAAAGTACGGACCATAAAATGACCACTAATTTCAGAACAAAAACCATTCTTTTTTTCATGAAGGAACGACCTTTTTATCGGATCAGAGTTTCTTTAAAAAATTATCTTGAGGGTAATAGCGCTTGAATTCGTTCACGATGCTTTGCCGCTTCGCGCCTTCCTTTAAAACGTCATAGCATGTCACAAGCATCCTAAGGGCCGATCGATGACAATCAAGGACATCCACCGCAAGATCTTTTTTTGTTCCAGGCCCGAGTTGTCGTACGCGTTCAAAATAGTAAGAAGCTTCTCTGTGTTGGTCGCTCAGCATAAGGAGCAAACCTAAACTTAAATACGCGCTCTTTCGCTTTGAATCCACAACGATCGCTTGACGATACGCCTGCTGAGCATGGGCACTATCATGGCTGATCTGATAGGTATAACCCAAGCTTTCCCACAGTTGGGCATTATGGCTATCAAAAAAAATGGCCCGGCGATACATGCGCACGGCATCTTGGTAGAGCTGGCAGGCAATGTAGGACGTGGCCCGTGATGAAAGTTGCCAGACGATCAGGGGCCTGGCGCTCATCAGCGCGACAGCGACGATACAGAAGGCGGCCACCCATTTATGCCATAATCGAAACGGGGCGGGATGGCCGCCTGCGCAACAATGAGGATATTCATGAATTTCCATAAAGCCTTTACGCTATCATAAAGAAATATAATGCCACAATGATCAAAAGAACTCCCGCACCAAACTGAATGTACTTTTCGGCGTAAGCTATTTTTGCCGCAAGGACCTTGATCTTGCCCACGGACGCGCCTATCAAAAGGATCGGCAAGCTTTGGCCGATCGCAAAACTAAGCAAAATAGCAAGCGCATAGAACCACGACCCGCACAACGTCACAAAACCGATAATAACAAAAAGGCCGGACGCACAACACGGGCACGCCGGCATCTCTAAAAAAGCAAAAGAAGCTCCAAAAGCAAACGTACGGAAAAACCCATTTTTAGGATGTGCTTTCTGAATACCGCACGACGCGCCAAGGTCCTTTACAGGGATAAGGCCCGCATACAGCACGCCAGCGCCCAACAAAACCGTCCCTAGGACCCAATAAACATACCGGCTGACCTGAGCCAAGCGAGCAGAAAAATCTTTCAACGACATGAACAACAGGCCCATGAAGACATAGCTAGCGATCAACCCTAAAGAAAAACAAAGTGATAGCAAGAAAGAATGCTTGCGGGAATGCGCTGTTCCTGAAACATAGCCAAAAATGATCGGAAGCCGGATCAGCGTGCAAGAGCTCAAAGACGCGAGAAAGCCCACGATAAAAACAACGAAGATCGCGATCAAAGGAAAATGTTCAATAATATTTTGTAGTCCGATCATCAGATCCCACAACTTCCCGTATTACCCTCTCGCGTCCCCAAGCCTAAAGGACTGAGACACAAAAAGAACGATAAAGATTGCAAAATTTACCATCACGACAGTAGCCCCTGACGGAAGGTCCAGGAGATAGGAAATAAAAATGCCGGCTATGACCGAAAAAACCGCTATCGCCCCGGCCAAGACAATAGCCGCCCGAAAACTGCGGACAACCTGAAGCGCGGCAATCGCCGGCAAGATGATCAAGCTGGACACAAGCATGGTCCCAACGATCTTAATGCCCAAAACAACGATGAACGACGTCAAGAGAATAAGGACTTGATTAACTGTTCGGACCTTCACTCCTGACACTTGCGCATAATCCTCGTCGAAAGTGATCGCGAAAAGATCATGATAAAAAAGCATTGTCACAACGGCCACCACAAGCGAGATCCCCGCGGTCATCCACACCTCAAAAGTGCTGACAGATAAAATATTGCCGAACAGATAGCTGAACAGGTCCACATTGAACCCTCCTGCCGTACTGGCGATGATAACGCCCAAGGCGATGCCAAACGACGAAACCAACCCGATCGCCGCGTCCCCATAAACCCGCGCTTTCTCGTTCAGCTTCAAGATAGCCAGCGACGCCAAAGAAACCAGAGGGATGGAAACGACCATCGGCTGGGCGTGCAGCAAAAGCGCGATCGCGACTGTCGCAAAGCTCACATGCGCCAATCCATCGCCGATCAAAGAAAATCTACGCAAGACAAGGAATACTCCCAAAAACGAGCACCCTAAGGCCATAAAGCACCCGGCGACGATCGCGCGCTGGATGAACGCGTATTGCAAGGATTCCTGGATCTGCTGAAAAAGATGTTCCATATCAATGTCGATGGCAGATCAAATGTTGCCCGGCTCCAAAATAGCCCGACATCTCAGGTGACCTGCAAAACTCCTCTAAGGTTCCATAAAAAACGACCTTCTTGTCCAAGTACAACATTTTCGATACATATCGCCCCGCAGAACCAACATCATGAGAAACAAGCAAAATGGTCACACCCTCTTCTTTGTTCAGCTTCTGTATCGTGGAATAAAAAGCTTCCCTGGTCTGAGGGTCGAGGGCAACGGTAGGCTCATCAAGGATCAAAAGCTGTGGGCGATGCACAAGAGCCCTGGCTAACAAAACGCGCTGCTGTTGTCCACCGGAAAGCTTGCCGATCGGACGGCCCTGAAGGTCTTGTACGCCGAGCGTTCCCATGGCTTTCTCAGCCGCCCGATGGTCGCTGGAAGAAAGACGTTTAGGAAATTTCTTACAACAATAAACACCGGAAAGGACAACCTCCTTGGCCGTTGCCGGGAACCACGGATCAAAGAAAGAGATCTTTTGAGGCAGATATCCGATATGCTGGGTGGTTTTGAATGCCGAAAGGTTTGTCCCTTGAAAAATGATCTGCCCTTCAAACGGCACCAATCCAAGAATAGCCTTGATCAGAGTTGTCTTCCCCGAACCATTGGGCCCGACGATAGCGGTATAATCCCCGGCTTCGATCGGAAAAGATATCTCTGATAACGCCTCAAATCCTCGATACTGAACGCTGACGCGATCAAGCTCAACGAGTTTTACGGACACTCTAGCCCCACTCTTAATTTTTTTAGGTTTTCTTCCATAAGGCCAAGAAAAGTGACGCCGGACTTAAGCTCATCTTTGCTGACATTATGCGCCCCATGCAAAAGCTCAAGCTTTGCCCCGGTTTCTTGCGCGATGATCCGCGCGACCTTGGGATCAAGTAATTCTTCGTAATAAATATACTTCATTCCAGATCGCTTCAGCTTATTGATCAGCTCTGCGATGGCCTTCGGGCTTGGCTCGGCATTTGGTGAGAAGCCGTCATAAGGTGAGTCATGTTCCAAGCCGTAACGTTTTGCAAAATACCCGAACGCGAAATGTCCACCGTAAATGATCTTTTTATACTTGGCGGTGGAAAGTGCTTCCTTGAATCGGCGATCAAGATCAGCAAGTTTTGCCTTGTATCCATGAGCGTTATTTAAATAGAACGCGCTATTCGCCGGATCTTTTTCCGCCAAAACTTTTGCGATCGTATCGACCATTATTTGGTCGTTGGCGAGATCTGTCCAGATATGCGGATCTTTCCCGCCGTGGTGATGATGCTCACGCTCTTCACCCACTTCGTGGCCATGCTCCTCTTCGTCGCCCTCCCTGCCTTCATCATGTTCGGCTTCATGATGATCCTTATCTTCGTCATGATCAACATCCTCCATCAACGCGACCCCAAAACTCGCGTCAACGACCGTTAGGTTCTTGCTTGAAACACCTTTCAACAGGTCTTCGACCCACGGCTCCATATATTTTCCGGTATAAATAAAAACGTCCGCCTTGTTGATCTTCACGACATCCTGCGGCGTAGGTTCGAACGTATGCGACTCGACCCCCGGAGGCAGCAGCAACGAAACATGAACCTTGTCTTGCCCGATCTGCCGAACAAAATCATAGGTAGGAAAAAGCGTTGTGATGATCTTTAATTTCTGGTCATTGCCTTGGGCAACGGCATAGGAACAGCCTAAAAATAACAAACCAACAGCCATAATGATCTTCCTGAACATAAAACCTCCTATCAAGAAATTGTTAGCTCAAGATCTATTCTTCACGCATCCTGCACAGATGCCGTTCACCTGCACATAATGACTAACGATCTGATAACCTTTGATCTTCTTTGTACTTGCAAAAGCGCACTGGTCAATATCCTCGACCTTTCCGCACTTGATACAGGTAATGTGATGATGGTGGCTGTGCCTTGCCGAGCACAAGCCATAATGTTTTTTTCGGTCGAACTGCTGGATGCGCGTCAAGACGCCGCAATCGGCGAGGCTCTCGAGATTGCGATAAACGCTAGGAAGCCCGCATTTATCAAATTGCTTCTGAAGCCTAACCCATACTTCTTCCGGCGTCAAATGCGTTTGGCAATCCGTGAACAAGGTAACGATCGCCTGTCGGCGCGGCGTTAGCTTGTATCCATTGTCTTTGAGTTTCTGCAAATGGTGTGTTGTCATAGGATCTCGCGATCTCATAAATAGAAATAATTTCTATTCATACTAACAAAAACACTTCGACTGTCAATACCTTTCTTCAAGGGAAAATATCCCGGCAGGAGGTTTAAAAATATCACACAGAAATGGCTTGCAAGAAGTTTAGGACGATCGCCTGGAAATAGTGCGCAAGCCGCGAAGTTCCAAATTAAACTCATCACGGCTGTCCGAGGCAGCGCGGGCAGCGTCTTCTTCCACGGACCCTTCTTTGACAAGTTGGGTCAGCGTCTGCTTGAACGACTTCATGCCGAACAGCTTCCCGTCATCAATGAAGGTCTGGATCTCACGCACTTTTTGTTCACGGATCAAACGGGCGATCGTCGGCGTCACCACCATCGATTCATAGGCAGGAATACGGCCTGCGCCGTCCTTGCGCGGAAGTAAGCGCAGCGAGATGGTGCCCTTTAATAGCAATGAAAGCTGCAAGCTGATCTCCAAGTGAAGATGCGGCGGAAAGAAATTAATAATGCGTTCAACCGTCTGTACGGCGTTACTGGTATGAAAAGTTGCCAACACAAGCGTGCCTAATTCGGCAGCCTGTAGCGCCGCGCGCATCGTTTCCTCATCGCGGATGGTCCCGATAAAAAGAATATCCGGGCTTTGTTGCGTAGCATGGCGTAACGCCGTCGGGTACGAATGAAAATCAATGCCGAGTTCGCGCTGATTGATCATGCTTTTTTTGTTCTTGAACAAATATTCAATAGGGTCTTCCAGCGTGATAATGTGTTTTTCCTGGGACGCGTTAATATGGTCGATCATGCTGGCTATCGATGTTGTTTTTCCGTTGCCGGCCGGTCCGCACGTCAAGATAAGCCCGCGCGGCTCCTGGGCAAAGCTTTGGAACAACTCCACCGGAAGCCCAAGATCTTCGAACGATTTCGTCTGATTGCGGACATAACGCGCGACCAGCGCCGGATTGGCTCTTTGACAAAAAAGGCTGACGCGAAAACGCCCCACATCAGGGTCAACATAAATAAAATCAATATCCCAATTCTTATGATATTGCTCGCGTTTGGCCACATCCGGCAAGATCGCCCCGATGATCTCATCCATATCCTGGCGGGTGACCTTTTCATCAGATAAAAAATGCACCATGCCATGAATACGCGCGCGCGGCTCCGTATTGGTCGATAAAAACAGGTCTGAGGCCTCACGCTCGGCCATGAGCTTAAAATATCCTTTGAGCTTCATAAAAATTCCTTCCGTAAAAAAGACAGGGTTGACACACTGCCTAACAAAATTATTTTACCTTAAAAAACTCTGTTAAAGAATTATTTTCGGGAAAATTGCTGCTTGATCCCCTGCTCAAGCGCCAGAAGCGCTTTTTTTGTTTTGACACCCAACGCAAAACCGCCCAAAGACCCATCTTGATGGATCACGCGATGACAAGGGATCAACAAAAGATACGGATTCTTGTTCAGCGCCTGGCCCACGGCACGCACCGCGCGAGGCTGTCCGATCTTACGCGCGACCCACGCGTAGGAACGCGTCTGTCCAAAAGGAATTTGGCTCACGGCCTTTAAAACACGCGCCTGAAAGTCTGTTAACGGTGGCGTTCGCTTCATCGGGCATCCAAGGCTTTCTTGCCCCGCAGCAAGCGATGATAGCTAATGGCAAAGCGATGCGCCTCATCACGGATACGCTGCAACATTTTTAACCCCAGAGAATCCTTGGCCAGCATAATAGAATTTCTCTTGTGGGGTACAAAGATCTCCTCGTCGCGCTTGGCCAGTGAAATAAGCGGAATGCTGAGCCCAAGTTTTTGTAACTCGTCAAACGCCGCGGATAATTGCCCCTTGCCGCCGTCAACAACGATCAGGTCCGGAAAAAGCGCGCCTTCGCTTTTGAGCCGGCTATAACGCCGGCGTACCACTTCCGCGATCATCGCGGTATCATCGATATGCTCCACCTGACGGATGCGAAACCGGCGGTAATTCTTTTTATCCGGCTGGCCACTAAAGAACGACACCATCGACCCCACGGCATGCGTGCCCATGATGTTCGAAATATCGAACGCTTCAACGCGCTCCGGCGCTTTCGCCAAATGCAAAACCCGCTGCAGCTGCTCGGCTTCTTTAAAATAATTCACATCCCTGGTTCCGGAATACAGCGCTCCGATAGCGCGGATCTGGTCCCGAATGACAGCGGCTTTTTCAAAATCTTTCGCGCGCGCGCAAGCTTCCATGTCTTCATGCAGATCTTTATACAGCTCATCTTTGCGGCCTTCGAGGATACAGACAACATGTCGGATGATCTTGCGGTAATCTTTAACGCTGATATATCCCACGCAGGGCGCCGCGCAAAGGCCGATATGATGATCTAGGCAAGGCTTCTTGGGAAATGAAGGGCAAACACGATAATGAAAGATACGGCGGATGATCGTCAGCGCCTCGCGGATAAGGGTTGCCTCCACGTAAGGGCCGAACAGCCGCCCTTGGACCTCCTCGGCGGCGCGTGAACGCGGACGCACCACCGCGACACGCGGATAGCTCTCGTCGCTAACAAGGATCGACGGATAGCTTTTATCATCCCGCAGGTCAACATTATATTTTGGCTGATATTCTTTAACGAGGCTGGCTTCCAGCAAAAGCGCTTCGGCTTCGCTGGATGTCATCAAGTGATCGATCGTATGGATCTCAGCAACCAGGGAGTCTGTTTTAGTTAACGGATGAGAACTTTTACGAAAATAGGACTGCACGCGCTTGCGCAAACAAATAGCCTTGCCGATGTAGATCACGCGGCCTGCGGCATCCTTCATCAAATAAACACCGCTTGTCAGCGGCAGTTGGCTTACGGCCTTTTTAATATCCATGCGAGGATTCTTTGAGCTTGATGGATCCTAAAGATGGCACACATTTGAAAAAAGATGATCGCGCCGATCACGGCGACAATGATCAAGCGCACGAACTCTTGGGCGATCGCCAGATAATGCCATAATAAAAAACACACCGCGCCCATAACGATCGATGAAAGGAATATCTTGCTGCTGTATTCCAAAAGTCCGTCGCCAAATCCTTTCAGGCGGTCGCTTAAGATGCTCAAGAGAACAAAGAAGTTGATCCCCGAGGAGATCGCGCTCGCCAGCGCAATGCCGCCAACTTTCAACGGCCCCATCAAGATAAAATTCAACGCCACGTTCACCACCAGGCACAACGCGGCAACCTTAGCAGGCGTAGCGGTGTCTTGTAAGGAATGAAATGCCGTGACCAACACCTTGGCCCCCGCAAACCAAAAAAGCCCTAAGGCAAAGAACAACAATGCCTGTGCCGTGATCGCTGTCGAATACGCGTCAAAAGCGCCGCGCTCGAAGAGCAAGCGGATGATCGGTGTGGCAAAAAGGACCAAAAAGACCGCGATCGGCATCATGACAAGCAAGATACTTTTCAGCGCGAAGATCAGCGTCCGCCGGAATTCCTCAAAATCCTTTCCGGCCGCAAAACCCGACAAGGTCGGCAAGATCGCCGAGGCAATGGCGACGCCGAAAATGGACATCGGAAATTGCAAGATACGGTTCGCGTAATAGATCGCCGAAATACCGCCCACGCCAACGACCGACGAAAGGGACGCGCAAAACGTGTCCACAAAAACCGACAGCTGATAGACCCCCGAACCAAAAAGCCGCGGCACAATGAGCCGTCCCACCTTGCGCACACCGGGATGGTCCAATGTTTTCGGGACCTGCAAGCGCACGCCATGATGCAGCATAGGAAAAATGTGCGCGCCCAGCTGCAACACCCCACCCACCAAGACGCCAAGCGCCAGGCAAAACACCTGATCGACCGGTATTTTGACAGCGACCAGCCCGCTGATAATAATAGCAATGTTCAAAAGGCACGGACTGAACGCCGGCACCGCGAAAGAACGAAAGATGAACAAGATCCCCATGCCATACGCTGTCAAGCCGATCAAGATCAAATAAGGGAACATGATACGCGTCAACTGAATGGTCAGCTGCAGCTTCACAGGATCTTCCACAAATCCGGGGGCGATCAGGCGCACGACCCAGGGAGCAAAAACAATGCCCAAGACCGTCAACAAGCTCAAGGTCATGAGCAACAAGACAAAGATCGCGTTCAAAAAGGCCATGACCTCTTTTTTGTCTTTCTGGGAATACTCCGCGATGACCGGCACGACCGAAGAGTTCATGCCCCCTTCGCCTAAAATATCACGGAAAAGGTTCGGAATGCGGAACGCGACAAAAAAAGCATCCGCGCGAAAGCTGGTACCCAAGAACTTCGCGAGGATAATATCCCGGATAAACCCCAAAACACGCGAGCTCAAGGTCCCCAGGGACAGCACGGACGTCGTCTTAAGAATCCCCTGATTGCTATCATGCTTGGAATATTTATTAGTTGACATACTTTTTTCTCTCTGCTATATTGACACCCTTAGAAAGGAAATAAATTTATGCCTCAACGACGCTCTGGTATTCAAGAGTTACGCTTAACTGCAAAACGTCATTCCCATAATCTTGACATCAAAACAGATTTGCGAAAGACCATTAAAAGCTTTACAGTAGCTATTGAAGCCAAAAACACGCAAGAAGCGAAATCTCTACTTGCCACTGTTTATAAAAAGATCGATAAAGCGGCAAAACGCGGCCTTTTAAAGAAGAACACGGCTTCACGCCGAAAGTCTTATTACAGCCGCCTGTTGACCAATCTTTCCAAAGCCGCGAAGTAAACAATCTTTACATTGTTTTAAAGAAGAAGGCCACTCGATGGCCTTCTTCTTTTTTTTACACAAAGATTACGACGACAGCTTCACGATCAGCATTTCCAAGGCATGCTCCGGCCGCATCTGGCTTCGTTTGATACGAAGGTCCGCCTGCTGAAACGCCACCAACCCCTGAGTGAATCTCGCTAGCGGCATTTGACTGCGCGCTTTACGCCACGACCAGACCATCCCTCCAACAATTTGCACCGGATAATCCCCGCTCTTTAAAAGTTCATCCAAAAGTTCTAAGGCTTTCGCCTGATGGCCGGCGGAGACTTCCCGCATCAAGTCAAAAACATTATGCCGCGTTTGCGGTTTGAACGAAAACTTCTGGATGCCTTTTTCTTTTTGAAGCCAGGCACTCTTTTCGTCCATAGCTTCCGCTTCCAGAATAAGAAGAAGCGTCTTGCCGTACAGCTTTTCCGCCTGAAGGATGGTCTCTTTATGTTTGGCGTTCAATTCTTCTGCTTGCCGCAACAGAACAACACGCGCCGGCGATGCCACAGGCAAGGCCATGAGGGCTTTTTGAAGGTCTTCGTTGTCTAAATGATAGCCATGAAGGACTTGATAATCAAAGGAAAGGGCTTCGGCAGAAAGAAGGGCTTTAGTCTTGAGGTCAGAGATTTTTTGTTCTTTGGCCGCGTGATCCTGGCCAGTGAGAAGATAGATCATTACCAGTCTTCAACAGTTCGCTCGATAATGCGTTGCGCAAGGTCCTTGACCGCATCATCAATGGCAGCACTTTCAGATTTGGCATTAGGCCCGACCAAAAGATAGGTCGTGTCCCCTGAAAAACCTGGCTCAACCCAGACCGCTTCCTGGTTAGCGACATCCCAGAGCGTTAACGCAACCGTGATCGTAATGCGGTACTCCTGGACATTGTCATCATCGTCGCGGCGCAAGTCATCCCGGCGGTAATTCATCAACTCGCCTTTGAGGATCAACCCGGCTTCATCTTCTTTGGAGACCTTCAGAGCGCCGTCGCGAATAAATTTATCAATGACCGCGTTGGTGACCTTCACTTCCATCATCGGCACATACAAATTTTTGTCCGCGCGCTCAGAACTGTAATCCACCTTGTTCTTGAAAGGTTGGATAAAGATCGTCTTGTAGCTGATAATGGTCGGAGAAAGGGTGCGCGTCGCGTAGCCGCATCCGGACAGGGTTATCACCGCTAAACAAAAAAAGGCAAGGCTCAAACGTTTCATTTTTCTTTCTTTTCCAGTTTATCCAGGATACGCAGCTGCTCTAATGCCTTCGGGGCCCAAGGGCTGTTGGGGAATTCTTCGATGATCGTCGTGTAGTAGATCTTGGCCGCCGTGTATTTTTTATGTTTAACGTAAAACTTGGCAACAACAAAATTATTCTCCGCTTCCTTATCGTTCAAGACCGCGATCTCAGATTTGGCTTTCGCAGAGAGTTCCGCGTCAGGATAATTTTTCACGAATTCTTCAAATTCTTCCGTAGCCGCCTGCGTGACCTTTTGGTCGTACTGCGCCGAAGAAGAGCGCGCCGCGTCGACAAGCGCCATTTGATATTCAGCGGGCTTCACCCATTCGCTTTCCGGATAATCATTAACGACTTTCTCGAATTCGTCGCGGGATTCTTGGTACATTTTCTTTTCAGACAGGTACAACCCGATCTTGTACTGTGAGACAGCGGCATA
>Ga0172375_10002846_pt1 | contig 26691 bp, 22 predicted proteins | sample LakKiv1m_FD_114537 | JGI IMG/M metagenome (GOLD analysis project Ga0172375, IMG submission 114537) | Freshwater microbial communities from Kabuno Bay, South-Kivu, Congo - kab_092012_11.1m | ecosystem: Environmental > Aquatic > Freshwater > Lake | place: Democratic Republic of the Congo...
CGACTGCCTACGTCGTCAGCAAGGAGACAGTCTCGCGCAGCGAGTCTGGCGCCGCGCGTGGCGCTGAGCACGCGTTTTTCGTGCGAGGGAACCGCCGGTTAATGCGGAGCATTAAGCGGAGGCGCAGACGTAGGCAGTCGGGGTCGAGACCGACCATGAACTTTGGTTGGTGAGAGCCCCGACGCTCTGGTTTTGGGAGCGGGGGTCTGAGGAAAGCTGATTTAAGCCCGATTTTTGGGCGCAAATGAACTGACGAATGACCCGCCCGGACAAAACCAGCCCTTTTCCGCCTCAAGCCCAGGGTTCAATACCCGCAGGCTTGAGAATTACCTGTTCGCAGTGACCGTACAGGTTCGCGAACAGATGACCGAACATCAGCAATCAGCCTTAAACCTATGTTTAAATGGATTGCGCTTTCTAATAAGCAAAAACACAATGTGAGGCTTGATCTACGGTGTTTTGATTTGCTTTCTGATTGAGGATATGCATCGAAGAACCATTTCTCTTGATCAGTTCCAGAATGACCCTGTTCATTTCTTCTTTGGTTATTTCTGTCTTTTTGATCTTCTCGCTCCAGATCACTGCCAGTCTATCGTCCGCAGTTTTAACTGTCGCTTGCCTGACGGATTGTCTTGTGAGATGCTGGATAAAACCTTCCCACTGCTCATTCAAAGGAGAATATAGAGGATGTTGAACACTGATCTGCTGTTCATGTTTGATCTGCTGCGGATCCACATACCCCAGGATTTTTGCCAGCACTTCTGCGTCTGCGCGTGAAATACGAAAGGAAATGATTGTCTGCGCGTTACCCAACGCAGTCTGTAATCTGGAATTCAACTGCGCAATGCTTTGGTTGGCCAGGATCATATGCAAGCCAAACTTTCTCACCTGTGAGAGCATCTGGCTGAAGGTTTCCGCTGAACCAGGATGGCAAGCAAAATCCTGGAATTCATCGATGTAAAGATAATAGGGGTTTCTTTTAGACATATCCATTCTGGATCGGGATAAAGCTGCCTGCTCGAATCCAGTTACCACCAGTGTTCCGAATAAACGCTTGGTCTCATCGTCGCATTCTCCAAGATCCACTAGCAGCACCTTCCCGGCATCTATAATCTTGCGGATGTTTAAATTGTTTTCCTTTTGACCAAGCATGTAGAAAAGGTTCGGATTATCTGTGAGAGCGTTGACCTTGTTGGTTGTGCTGCTGATCATCGAAGAGCGTTCCCTTCCCCAGTGGTCAAATTCGTTATTAAAGAATGCCTGGCAATCTGCTTTGACTTTTGGATCGGGAATCTGTTCGATCAGCGAATTTCTAAAATCATCGTCCGTCAACAGGTTGTATAGATCGCATAATGTTTTTCGCGTTTCCACCAGCACGGCCAATCCTGATCGCATGATCTGCTGAAAGCGTGGTGGTTCCAGCAAGGTGCGGGACCAGGCTCGCATGAAAGCTGAGATCACACGTTGGGTGACCTCATAGGTTTCGATCTGGTCATCCGGTTTCTCAAGCACATTGAATGGAATGACATAATCACGTCTGCGCGGGGAAACATATAAAAGCTTTTCGTAATTTGAACGATCATTGAAGTATCCGGATGCAATTAACGACTGTAGAATATCTTTGGCGAGGTCTCCGTGCGGATCTACAAGGGCACACCCTCTGCCGTTTCGGATATCCTGAAGAAGGCAATTCTGCAGGAACTTACTCTTACCTCTACCTGTTAAACCGACCACATAAGTATGGAATTTTCTCACCTGCGGACTGATTTTAAATTTCGGAAAAAAGTTAAACGATCCTGTGCGGCCCAGGACTAAATCATCCTTGTGATTGCGGGCAAATGAGAATCTATCCATAATAAGGTTCGGTTATGCATTTGTTCAGTCTCGCTTATAGCCTTTCCCCACCTTGTAGGCCATTTTGGTAAATGCCTGTGTGAAATCATGGATATCCTCCTGAAAAACCAGAATGGTGTTTCGGACGGATTCATTATTTTGTTTATTGATATGTGATTCCGTGATGCGCAGATAAGGCTTGCCTTCTTTCGTGCTCTCCACATCCAAGAAATAAGTCCTTCCCTGAGCTTTAACGGTTTCACTTTCTCTTTCAGCGTTCATATCACTCACCCCCCTTCTAATATCCAGCGGATGTTTCTGCTGGGATAGGTCGATTAATCCTTTGTACAATTTTCCTGCGGTTGCCATGAGATCGTCAATGGTGGTGACCTTTTCTTTTTTCTTATCAGATAATGGATGCTGTTCCCTGCTTTCAGACATTAGATTGTCTTCAAATTAACACAATGTGCGACACAAAGTCAAGTAGAAAATTACCTCTTGACAGACGTACCGTCCGGAATCTATATTTATTTTGCTGACGCAAAATCGTATTTTAAAATTTCTGAGATAAGTTGGGCAACTGTTCAGAAACTAAATAGATCCTGATTCAACGCCTTGGTAACTCCGGGGCGTTTCTGTTTTTACCCCTCTCTACCTGCTGGTCTTTTTTCCCGGCAGCGCTGGCCTGATAGCTTTATGGTTCGGGTTCCCCCTGGGTCGTAGTGACACTTTGGTCACGCACCCTTGCGGATGGATTTAGCAGACGACATCCCCTACTTACTAACAGGACTTGCGATATCAAAATACATGGTTTTTTAAGTGCTTGTCAATACGAAAAATGATGCATGATGACATTCAGTTAGTAATGAAAGAAAGGATGATTGAATGAATGATGTCATGCTTTCATTGCTTCAGTAATTCTGGAAAGAATGCAATCTTTCTTATCAGCTTTGAAATCTTCAATAAGGAAATTTATGGCAATCCGAGCGATCTCATTTTCAGATAACCTGTTATTGCGCATGCGGTAGTGATAGATGATCTCCACCAGGGAGGTTTTTTCCCTTTGAGTGAGCCTATAGGTGCAAACCTCTTTCCCGACTTCTCGAACTGATTTTGCGATGATTGCTGTCATGCCATCATGATAGCGTGGTGTCATGATTACATGCTTTCTTTCTGTATGGCTTTCAATGGAAGTACCTTTTTTTTCTTCACTGGAAATTCCAGACTTGAATAGGGGACTATCTGCCAAACCAGATTGTTTCATCTTTGAAGCACCTCCTTGACCAGGTTCTTATATGCCTGTGCTCCCAGACTTTTAGGCGCATAGTTGAAAACATGGGTATGGTTGGAATGCGCTTCTTCAAGGCTGACGTTTTTTGGAATTGTGGTTTTAAACACCTCATCGCCGAAATAATCTAAGAGCTGATTTTCCACATCTTTTGAGACATTGGTTCTTTCTGAGAAAGTACACAACACACCCAGGATACTTAAACCTTGGTTTAATTGCGTTTGTTTGACCATCTCGATGGTTTCTTTAAGCTGCACCAGTCCGGTTAGAGCAAAGAATCCAGTCGATACCGGGATGAGTAACTTATCGCTGGCTGCTAATGCATTGATTGTCAATAAACCTAGTGAAGGCGGAGTATCTATCAGAATATGGTCATACTGACCGATGATTGGGGATAAGGATCGCTTCAGCCTCTCGCTCCGATTATCCATCGCCTGGCTGAGTTCCAGATCTGCACCAGATAAGCGGATATGTGATGGTGCAATAAATAGGTTTTTGGTATGGGTTTCCTGGATGATATTTTCCAGCGGATAAAAATTAATTAGAACATTATACAAAGTACGCTGCAACGGTACTTCATCATCGTTTGTGATAAACACCTTACTGATGTTGGCCTGAGGGTCAAGGTCAACCAGAAGGACTTTATACCCTTGGATGGCTAACCCAGCTGCCAAGTTGATGGCTGTAGTGCTTTTCCCAACGCCCCCTTTTTGATTGGTGATTGAAATAATCATTTTTCCTGATATCGCTTCGCGTATTCAGACGTAATTAGTCTCATTAGAGCGGATATTGAGATATTTCGATCTAATGCAATTATTAATAGAGAATTCTTAAGTGGCTTAGGAACCAGAAACTTAATCAAGTCTTTGTTGGTTAGTTGCTTTGGGATATTACTGGTCATGCTTGGTACTTGATATGGTCAAGTACATTTATCTAATCATATTGGGATAACCCTCGTCAAGAGGTATTGACCGGGGCTAATTATTTTGCTATGTTGGTATTGTGCAGGAGGAAATTATTCAAAAAGCAAAGAAATATATAAAGATGGGGAGCATCGGGGCATTGGTGCTTTCCATATTGATTTCTTTGTTCTTGTATTATTTATATAAATTTAGCTATATTTGTTTTGATGCTGAACTGTGCAAAAAATCAGATTCACCAACAAAAATAATTCATCAATAAATAATTTTGGTTTTAATTTAAATCCTTTATCCTATATTTGTTATTACCAACGGATTTTAGCCCCTTAATTGACACACCCAAGGTTTTAGAATGAATGCTTTTTGAATTATCTCTTCAAAAGTAATTAAAAATTCAAAAAATCTTGGTAATCTAGTATAGAATTTAGAAAAGGTCTTGAAATATCTTTCTAAGATAAAGAATACGGGATTGATATGGATTGGTCGAAAATCATTGATTGGATAAAACTATCCCCGAAATATTTATTACCAATCTCATTAGTTTGTGGAACCTTGCTTTTTCTAGAAACGAAATGGGTTGGTTTCTTTGGATTAGCAAATATTATTGACCAATTTCGCCCTTGGATTAGCATAATATTTTTTCTTTCAAATGCATTAATTATTTCTGATATTATCTTTCAAATTATTAAATGGGGAAATAAGAAGATAACAAACAAGAAGAAATTTATGAATATGACAAAAAGGCTATATGATTTGACCCACGAAGAAAAGAATATTCTTCTTGGATATTTTCTTAATAATTCTCGAACTCAATATCTTTCAATCTCAGATGGGACTGTTAAAGAATTAGAAGCCTTTGAAATCATTTATAGGTCATCAAACTTAGGAGAGATTGATAGTTGGCCTTATAATATTCAACCTTGGGCTTGGATATACATTAAAAATAATTGGAAGAAAATATTTACGGATGCTGATATAGAAAATTTCAATAAAAAAAATTAATAATTTTCCACATTTTTAAAAACTCTGGATCGCACAAGCTTTATTTTGCGACTAATCCATAGTCTCATTTTATAGAAAATTCTTCAATTTTCAACACACCTGTGCGTATTAAATTTTAAAGATCATCTTATAGTATCGTCAATTTTCGAAGGTTTTGTAGAAGAAAAGAGGGGGTATTAATTTGAATCTTCTTCTTTATATATAGTATGTTTAGATCCATCTTCTTGGACAAAGAATACAGCTTGGCCAGTTTTTTGCTCACAGGGATCATGCCGGATCAGGGGGTTGTCTTTAATGCCCATTCTGGCATTCAATCCGCAAACAGGGCAAGTCCACTTTTTTAGTGAAGATTTTCCTTTTTTCTTTTTCCCTTGAGATTCCAACCAGGCTATAAACCAGTCTTTACTCAATTCTTTCATCAATTCTGGCATATCAGGTTGTTCAATACCGAGTTCTTCCATCAATTTTGAAAACACGCCATCCGCAAGTTGTGTATGGCAACCTGCTCCAAGTTTTGGATGAAGGCCTAATCGTTCACACTTTTCTACGAATTCCTTATTGTGATAAGGTTTGCCAGGTTTTACCGGGTCATTTCCAAAGTTTTGTTGCCAGAGATGAACCTGTTCATGTAACAATGTTTCCAGTTGTGCCCAGCGTCCAAAGAACCATTGCTTTTGTATCTTTTCACCATTATCTGAATTTTTATATTGCTGGGTGTTCATCGTGATTTCGTAAAGAAGGCCCTGTGGGTTACGAACCAAGGAATAGGCTGCCAGGGTGTTGTAGTTTCTCAGATTATCAAAGGAAATGACCGGATCAGGTAATCTGGCTCTATCGGTAAGAAGAATGGGATCTAGAAATCGATCTTTGAAAAGAGATGCCATTCGGTATAAATAAGCAGCTTCATCCGCGTATTCCCAATCGTGGGCTTTTTCAGCATTTTTGCGAACTTCGGGCTGTGGATTGATTTGCTCGATCAAGTATTTGTTTTCAATACTAGAAAAACTCTCTTTCATAAAAGTACGCTATTCTTGCAGAAAAATAAAACAATATCAAGAAGTAATTCAAGTTGAAAATTGAAAATCTATTTGTTAGAGTAGGGGATAAACCTTAGTTTAAAGTCATGAATGATAACTTGGGGAGATTAGAACAATTATTATTTCCTATACTGAGTGATTTATATGGTGGGGGAAAATCGTTAATTCAAAAAATACGCAAACCAGGAATGTATGAAGTATTGAATTATGAAACTACGTTGGAAATATTAGATGTAAAAGGCAAGGAGGCTATTCTAAACAAAAAAGAAGAGGTGAAATTTCTTCAAAATAATATCATCGCATTTCAGGACCAAGCCTGGGGAAGCGGAATGATCCTGATCGATTACAAATGTAACCCCGGAAAGCCAGTCGATTTTTATCAGTTTGCTCATAAAACATACATCGTGATCTCACTAAGAAATGTGATGCAAAAAGGAGATGTTACAAAATTTGAAATTAGCTGGAAAACCAGGAACGGATTTGAAAAATCTAGTGGTTTTTGATCAACGGATATCAATCATTTCACGAAAAGAATGACGATTAATGTGATTTTTCCTGAAAAAAGACCACCTTCATCCATAAGTACAGTGGAAACTAATAGCCAGAAGAATAAGGAAATACCTAAAGATGCTCTAGTAAGATTGCCTGATAAACGCTGGCAATTATCCTGGGTGAAACAGAATCCAAGATTATATGAGCATTATGTATTGAAGTGGGAGTGGTGAATCTTAGGTACCGGAGCCACCCATGAAGACCTCCAAATGATTTTCTTGTATTATACACGTATACGTGTATTAATTCAAGGTATTCTTGGGCTTTCTCCCGGGTTTGTTTTTACTATTAATATATTCTTCTACATAATAATTTGTCGTGATCCAATCCCTGCCAATTTTTTTCCCCTTTATCGATCCCTGTTCCACCAATCGGCGTAAATGATCGCTCGACAATCCGGAGATTTCAGATGCTTTCTCTAAATTTATTAGGTCTTTAAATGGATCTTGAGTCATTCTTAAATTATATGATTTATAAAACTTGTTTGCGTGTACGGACAGGTTTGATTATATAATCTTTATATGGGTGCAGTCTATTTACTAACAGTAACTCAGGTCTCAAATAAACTTGGTTTTACTAAAAGCTACATCCAAAGATTGATTCGCCATGGAAGATTGGATGCTGAATTACAGGATGCACCTGTAAAGTATTATCTGATAAATCCGGAATCAGTAGAAGAATTTATGAATAAACCAAAGAATAAGGGCGGGCGACCCCGGAAAGAATAAGTAGATGAAGCTTCAATTTACAAATGGTTACAGACCCCATTTTGACCAAATTTCCAGGATTATGCAATATCTTCTGTCTCAAAAAAGTCGATCAAAAATTCCACGCAGTGATATTGTTCAAAATATTGGTCTTTCTGATAGGCAAACAGAAAATCTGATCAGTATGATGACGGGGTTTGGTCTAATAAATTCAAGGATCTCCACGATTACACCCTTAGGTGAAGTAATCAATCTATACGACTCGTATTTTGAGAAAATCGAAACTCTTTGGACTATCCACTATATAGTATCAAGTAATCCAGAATGGATTGTTTGGTACCGTATAGTAAATGATGTTATTCCAAACCTGGACACTTATGAAGTTGAAAAAATCAGTCAAAACTATTTTTCAGATTTAGTAATTCATTACTCAGAAAGAACCATTAGCGAAAAATTACCCAAGGAAGTTGGAGCAGTTTTTGCTTCTTATACAAGAACAAATCTTTCCCGATTAAACATTATTGAAGAACAAAAGACTGGAAATTTTATAAAATCAAATCCTTCCGAGATACCGTATGGTGCTTTCTTAGTTTGCCTGAATCTTTATAAACAAAATAAATTTCCTGGTTCTACTTCAATCAGCTTCTCAGATATTTTGTTTGGTAATGATAGCCCTGGTCTTGTCCTAAATTTACCTGAATATAAAGTAAGAGAAATCCTTGAGAATTTACACAATAAAAATCTTATCCGCCTTGAGAAATTCGCAAATCTAGACCAAGTTAGGTTTTTTGAAGATCAATCGAGCAAAGATACTCTTGAGAAAATGTACGGTGTTTGAAATGGCCTTGGATGTTTTTGAATACTTAAATCAACTTGAGTTAGAAAGGTATCGTGCAATTATTATTCACACCATACCATCAAGAAGCGAGCTTCTCTCAAAGTTTATTATAAAAGTATGTAAGAAAGTCGAAGGTAAGTATATTGATCTTCTTGAAACATTCATATCAACAAGTGATCTCAATGAGAATATAGAATATTTCGGGCCAGATGAATTTAAAGAATACCTGATAAAGGAGTCAGAGTCGGAATCTACTTTGATAATTGATAGAGCAGATTTCATCCTTGATACCTGGAAAAAAAGTGAACGAAGGGATTTTTTTCAAATGATAGATGATCAATGGGACGGCTTTAAGGAAAGGATGAGGGCAAAAATAATTATTTGCCTTCAAACATCTCAGGAAATTGAGAAGTTGAAAATAATGAATTCTTTAGATGAAAAAAGAGTATTAAAACTCGAAGATTTCAATGATATATAAACGGGGAGTTATTTAATATGACCAAAATTAAAGAAATTGTTCGAATAAATAGCGGTTATGCGAGTTATGTCGATCTATATCCAGAATATTACGATTTGGAAAAAAATCGTGGAAGGATGAAGCGATATCAACCAATTGCTGCTCACAGGAGCGTATTTGAAAAAGTAGCCAATGCTCTCAATCCAAAAGACCGACGTTTTTATTTTCTTTCAGGTAGTTATGGAACCGGGAAGTCGCACTTACTCCTTATGCTCGCAAATTACTTCGCTCAACCGAGTGATGTAAGTGAAATAAAGTCGTTTTTTGAAAATTATGAAACTGCACAAAAAGAAGTAAAACTTCGCGAAGGTGAAGAATTAAATGAGCGAAAAGCGGCTTCTCTATCAGAAGCAAGAAAATCTGGACGATACCTGATTGCTATTTGTCGGTATGATCTGAATTTAGATTTTGAAGGGGTGTTATTGCGAGCTCTACAAGACTCTCTGCAAAAAGAAGAGTCAAAATTCATCTTGGATACTCACTATCAAGAAGCCTTAAGAAGAATTGATGATTGGGAGAAACGAAAGTTTGAAGATAGGTTTTATAAAGAATTTGAGACGACTCTTGGAAATAAATACCCCGACTGGACAATTAATTCCCTTAGGAAAGATTTAAATGAATTTAAGGAAGAAGCTTTAGATGTTTTTAAAGATTGTTTTCGGCAAGTAACAGATTCTGATTTTGCTTATAAAAAAGATAATCTTCGCGACATCATTACTGATTTGTTACAGAATAAGGGATTTAAAGAAATTTTTAAAGGGATCGTGTTTATCTATGATGAGTTTGGATCAGCAATAGATAAGGGATTAGTTGATTATAGAACTATGCTTGGATTTGCACAATTCTGTGCGGATTCAATGCTGGATAAGGGTGGTTCTGTAATATTTCTTGGAAGCGGCCATAAATCTTTTAGAAGTCACGGACAATTAGGCGACTTAAATGCGGAAACTCTTGAGGCGAGAGTAACAGAAATAGGTGTCGTAACTCAAGGGATGGAAGACATTATTTCTGCGATCGTTCAACCGCAAAAAGAATCAACCCTTTGGAAAGAAAATGTAAATAAATATTCCCCCATATTCACCTGGTTTTCAGGTGAGTGTAAAAGACTAGATCTATTTAATTGGTTACCAGCACCAAAAATTAAAAATAACATCATTGAGAATATTTATCCTATGCACCCGCTTGCCACTTTTGCTCTTCTTAGACTAGCAAATGAAGCAGGATCTGCCAATCGTTCAGTTTTTAAATTCTTCTCTCCTGAGTTTCAAACAGTTGAACCATTTTCATTTCCCTGGTTTGTTGAAAATAATGAAATTGTTCAAAACAATAAATTAAACCTATATACAGCAGATCTTTTAGTTGAATATTTTCAGGCAAGCTTAAAAGCTGATAATTCACGATTGTTAGAAAATGTAAAAAAGGCAGTAGTGAATTATGAAGCAACTTTACGCGAATTGAATGCATACACAACTCGCCAAGGCCAAGGCTTATTGTTCGAAAATGTTGATGAACTCATGAAGCGAATTCTAAAGATAATGCTTGTCAATGAGATATCGAGTAACCATGAAGTTACTCTTATCAATTCAAAAGATAATATCCACTTTGGATTAAATGCGATTTCAGAAGAAGATAAAAATGCAATAAATGACCGCCTACGGTTAATGTGTGAAGCGGGAGTCCTGTATAGAAACGAAAACAACATATATGAATTAATACCCGGCGACCGCAAAGACATAAAGAGAATGATTGATTCTTATAAGGCTAATCCTGATAATAAGCCCACAAACATCCTCCAAAGGTTTTTGGAATTAGTACCCTTATCAAATAATGAGTCTTTTCTGGAAGCAAATAATTACAATTCTCCATACAATGAAGACAAACGGCTAAAAATTCTGGTCGCGACTCCCACGACACTAAGCGAAAAATTTCCTGCAAATGGAGAAGAACAGCACTTTTTCCAATATTTGGAAAATGAGCGGCAAAATATTATTGATGGATTTAACTCATATGAAGGAACCGCGGTTTATGTTTTTTGTGAGAATGAACAAGATATCAACAATGCAAAAAAAGCCATCGTAAAAAATGATCAAAAGCGTGTGGCTTGTGCAATTCTGCATAATCCAATAAATGTTTATGATGCCATCTTCACGCTCAAAGCGTTGAATAGCGATCTCTTTAAAAAACAATCTGAAGAGTTCAATCCTTATGAAAAAGCAGAAGAGAAAACTATAAGAGATGATGCGCTGAAAATATTAAGGGAAGCAAAAAACCAGTATTTTTCGAATGACAAAGTAGATTGGTTTGGTATTAAGGGGCAGGCTATTCCATTAAAAGAAAATATTCAACATGATATAGCAAATTGGATGATGACGGAACTTTATGCAAAGACCAGAAACACATTTGCGCATATGAATTTTAACAAGATCCATACTAGATTAAGCGGCCAGGTCAAGTCTATTTTTGATGAAGCTGGGGATATTCTTTGTCCCTTATTAGAGCCAATTACTGTAAATTGGTCTTGGCCAGAAAATCGTGGTGGCACAAGATATTTGAGGAAATGTTTTGTTGATAACCAATTATTAGGCATAAAACAAATTGAGGGTGATATTCGTTATTTGGTTCCTGAAAAGAATTCGAAGAAATTTTCAAAAGCTATTCCAGCACATGAATATTTGATAACCGAGTTAGCAAAATTGGAAGGAAATGGTCCCAAAAATCCAAAAGCAATCCTAGATATTCTTAATGAAGAATATGGCCAGGGAGAAATTGCTGTTACCTTACTCATGTTATTAGCACGGCGGTTTTATGGAGACAGCTTAAGATTTAAAAAAGAACCAAATAATTTAACTGATATGCAATTTGAAAAAACTGATGATATGTTAGATCTTGTTCAAGGAAAATATCCATCCTCAGTGATTATTTTTGAGTCGGTTAGCAAAGAAGATCAGGCATATTTCCAAATCATCAACCAAGTATTTAACAATGAGGCGGTAGAAGCGGGAAATACTTACACAATTGGGGAGGCAAATCAATCTATTTCAGATTGGTGGGCGACCCTACCGATTATTGCCCGATCATCCGCTTTTTTCTCAGAAGATTTCAAAACATTGGCAGAGACGATAAGCCAAGCTAGCGTCAAAGACCCATATCTATTGATCAAGAACGATTTACTTGTGAGTTTAGGATTCGAATCGAAGGAAATGCTTTCTAAGGAAAAACTTCTTGGTATTGAGAAAAAACTCAAAGAGTTTAAAACCAAGACTGAGAATATTCAAAATGATATAGAAACAGAATTGCTTAATGGCTTTGCAAGAATCTTCGGTGCCCAAAGCAAGTTGGATGTAGATATACAAGCCGCTTTAAAAGCTTGGTACACACGGTTGAGTTCAGCGCAGAAAGACCCTTTAGGATCGTATCATAACAATGACAGCAAACCTCTGATCAAATATCCAAACTACGTAAATATAAAAGAGCTATTGAATTCAACACTCCCCGAAGCTTATGGGTATGGAAAAGTCGAGGATTGGACGAATAACCATATTTCTGAGTATTTGGACAGAATCGAAAAAGGGAAAAATCATATAGAAAATAATGCTCCGAAAGTGAGTGCCTTGGTTTTAAATTATCAAGATCACCTAAAAGAGGAGAATGATCAAGTTTCTTTTAAGGGCGAAATGAAAATCATTGTATCAACGGATGATGGAAACGGAATCATCTATTTCACTGATAATGGCTCAGATCCTATTGAAAGCAAGCAACGGAAAAAATTAGAACCAGGCGAAACACTTTTAATATCAGAAAATATGAAAATTAAGATAGTTGTTTCTGATGAGATAGGAAATTACAGTGCGATAAAAACTGTGGAAGCTATCAATGATCTTGAGAAATATAAGATTCAAAGAAGTGAACAACCAGGTGCGTTTGAAGAAACCGTTATGTTCGTATTCCCGAAAGACAAGGAAGCAGCAAAAGTAACAATCTCCTCGCTCATCACATGTTTAAAAGGTTCTGGTTACTTTAATAATGATGAGTTAGAAAAAATAATCATAGAAGCGCTGGGTAAAAATAAGGAAAAGTAGGAATCTTGGATGGCAACTTACTACCGTAATGAATCATTATTCTCAGAAATATACTTAGATGAGATAACTCAGGAATCAAAAACTGAAGAAGTATCCGTGTCTCTCAAGATTCTTCGTGAATATCGGGATTTCGCGGATAAAACAAATAATGAACAATGGATTGAATCCTATATAAAGGAAGTGCTTTCAGCATTAGGTTTTTCGGTTAGGAAAGAAAAAGATGAAATATTTATTCTTTCGAGTCTAGAAAAACAAGATCATCCGATTTCAATTTGTGTAATTCTAGGCCCAGAAGAAGATTTAGATAATACTTTGATGGGAAGAAACTGGATGGAAAAGACCATCCGTGCTCTTCGTAAGCACAACTTTGAGTGGGGGATATTAACAAATGGAAAATATTGGCGTATTCTACATAAATCCGAATCTTTACCATATGAAACTTTTTTGGAGATCGATTTAGACGCTATTCTAGAAAACCAAGAATTAAATGAATATAAAATTTTCCACCAATTCATGAAATCCAGAAATTTTATTTTGGATAAAGAAAACCAATGCAAATTTGATCTCTATAAAAAAGATTCAAAAGACAAAATTGATTATATTGAAAACGAATTAATTAATGCATTAAAACCGAGAGAAGAAGGAGGTCAAGGAGTATTATCAGATTTATGTATGGGGTATGTTGAAATACATCGCGCCCAGGGATTAAATGATTTTAAGAATCAAATACTTAGGCATAAGATCTATCATGGTGCGATGCTCTATATGTTTCGATTGTTGTTTCTATTCTATGCAGATGCCCGAGATTTATTAACTGATACCAACCACGACTTGTTGGAGACAATACAAAAAGTAAGTAAAGAAATACTACTTGAATGCCCAGTAAAAACTAACGAAATATCATTGTGGAAACAACTCGAAAAAATATTCGTCGATATTGATCAGGTTTATAACGGAGGATTGTTCAGTCCACAGGAAAGTGAATTCACTTTATTCATATCTGAAATTCCAATATCTAATAATTACCTCGCAAATGTAGTTAATCGTCTTTCAACTTACATTGAAAAAAGTGGGGAAACAAAATCTATTAGTTATCGAGACATGAATGTGCGTCATCTAGGAACTCTCTATGAGGGGTTGCTTGAACATAACCTTTATGTTGCAGAAGAAGAAACAGAAGTTAAAGTGATTAAGGGGAAAATACAATTCATCCCTGTTTCAAAAGGTGGAAAAATAATCAGTGGAAATTATTTGAAGATAGGTGAAGTCTATTTTGCAGACGATTCAGAAGAAAGAAGAACTTCGGGATCATTTTTTACACCCGAAGATGTAGTTGAATTCATTGTGTCAAGTACAGTTGGCGAGAAATTAAGCTTAATAAAAGAAAAATTTCTGAAAAAAGAGGAACCGAATATTTTTGCTTATTCAAATGCGATTGATAAAGATGAAAAGCGGGTTTTATCGTCATTGATAATGGATAGTCTGCTTTCTTTTGTAAGAAATGATGTACTAAATATCTCGATTTTAGATCCTTCAATGGGTAGTGGTCATTTTCTAATTAATTCAATTAATACAATTTCAAATTTTATTACAGAAGTTCTCAATGAATTTGAACTTAAAGAAAAATGTGAAACTAGCACTTCATATTGGAGAAGATGGGTTGTTGAGAACTGTATTTTTGGTGTGGATATTAATCCTTTAGCTGTAGAGCTGGCAAAACTTTCAATCTGGATATTATCAATGGCAAGATCGCAACCATTGTCTTTCATTAATCACCATTTAAAATGCGGAGACAGTCTTGTTGGGTGTCGTCTTTCAGAAGTCGGTACTTACCCAGGCCAAAAATCTAAGGATACTGAGAAACAATTAGATCTTTTTTATAAAGATCCGGAATTTGAATCTATCGTAAAAGATGTAATCAGTGGTTACAAAGAAATCCGAAACCAAAGCTCAGCAACACTAGTTCAAATAATTGAGAAAAAATCAATTTTGGACGAAATTGAAAATAAACTTAGAAAATATAAAGTCATTTGTGATCTTCATGTTGGTTTGTTTATAGAGAAATTATTAACTCAAGAAGAATATGCTCAAATAATAAAAAATAAAGATTTCGAGCAAGCAAAAAATGTTATTGGTGACAGAAAATATTTTAACTGGGAGTTAGAGTTTCCAACTCAATTCCTATTTGACAACGGATTTGATGTTGTTTTAGGAAATCCGCCCTATACAGAAATTCCAGAAGTATACGATCCATTCTTTTCTCATCACTATGATTCTACAAAATCAAAGGATCTTTATACACTTTTTATAGAAAAAATGATCGAAGCAAATAAACCGGATGGTCATTGTTCCTATGTTTTGCCTCTTTCACTGACTTTTAGCAGAAATATGAGTAGTATTCGCAAAAAAATAATTTCTCAAAATCACAAGTCATGGAAAGTTGCCTCATTTGATCGAATTCCCGATGCTCTATTTGGAGGAAATGTTCGAACCAGATGTTCTATTCTTATCGGGTTTCCATCAGAAGAAAGAAGTCTATATATGACACCAATGTATAGATGGTTCACTCATGAGAGAAATAAATTATTTTCATCAATTGAATATACAAAAGTGAATGATATTCTCAATTATTTTGATGGATGGCCAAAAATTGGAAGCAATAAACAATTAGAGATACTGGAAAAGTTCTTTAAAAAACAAGTAAACCTCGGAATGATTTTTAAGAACTCGAAAGATGGTTTCCCAATTTACTACTCATCAACTGCATACAATTGGTTAACTATTACTAGAAAAATGCCACCAATTTTTGATAATAGCGGAAATGAAATAAAACAAACAAAATACGGGAGAATTTTTTTAGAAAAAGAAGAAGACACATGGTTTTGTTTAGGAATACTAAACAGTTTATTTTCATATTATTTTTGGTTAGTCTATGGAGATGGATTTGATGTTACTCGGTCGTTATTGAGCTGTATACCGGTTCACCCAAATATTTTTGGTCAAAATGCCTTGGATTCGTTAATTGAATACGGAGTCAGATTACAGAAAGAAATGCAAGAATTCGTTGTTTATAAAAAAAATGCTGGAAAATTGATCGGAAATTATAACCTTCGACTTTGTAGATCTGTAACCGATGAAGTTGATCGATTGATTCTTACAGAAATAGGTTTCGGAACCAATGAATTTGCTGAAATTCAAGAGTTTTGTAATTCTATGATTAAAACAGAGATTTGATTATGAAAACCGGGAATATCGAAAATTTATGATTTCAATTCTTCTTGACGAGCAAAGCCTTCTTGAAGGAAAAGGAGGGATTTTTTGTTCCAATTCTTTTGAGTATTTACTTGCTTATAAGAATATCCTTGATTCTATTAAAGACGGAAATAACCAAAAAATAATTTTGACAGATCAGATTTATTTTGTCTGGTTTAAGAATTTTGCTTTACGATTTGAAAAAGAAAAATTTACTTTTGAAGTAATCGATGCAAAGCAAGCTTTGCGAAGCAGATTGGATATTGACATTCCAGATTACGTCACTAATGACGAAATCAATAAATCCAATTTACTCGATCTAAATCTAAACCTTCTTCCCGGTTTTAGTTTTGAGGACACAATACTTGCAAATTTCTATTCCTCGATATTGGTTTCAAAAACTTTTCCTACAACAAAGATCAAAGATTTACTTGAAGAAGCAGCAACGGAAAAGTGGAGGGAAAATAAAAAAACCCAATTGTTATCTAAGATTTTTGAAAAAAGAATAACGGATTGGATTTCCAGCAGCACATCGAAGGAAATAATTAGAATAATCCAATTGTTTGCGAACGAACCGACAAAACTTCAATCGCTGCTTGCGCAATATGAGGTATTACGTTTCTACCCAAGCATTGGTGAATCGATATTAGGAAAAGATTTTAGCTTAATTAAGTCGCTTCGACTTAATACAAGTGAAATAAATACTTCAGAACAAAATTTGGGACAAGTTGTAAATGAGGTCATGTATTATTTAAATAGCCTGAAGATCGACTCCACTGATGAAGTCAAAGATTTGATTCAAGGAGTAAGTGGTAATTTATTTTTAGAGTATGAGTTTATTGAGGAATTATTAAGAAATAACGAGAGTTGGCTATCTCAAGAAATCATTGACCTAATCGAATCCAAATTTAGCAAAATATATCTAAAAATAAAACAACGTATCAGTCATTTAAGGAAACGAATCCGACCTCAAAAACCCAATATCCCCAAACACTCCTGGGGGGTAAAGCGTATGCTTGAGTGGGCAACACAAGAATATTTGCCTTATCAATCATGGTGTATGAATCAGAAAGAGTTCGATAGGGATATGTATGCATTGGGTGATATTTTTTCCAACTGGTATGTGGAGAATTGGTCGGATATCCACGCAAATTCCAGAAAGATGGTTTTTAACATATTCCCTGAAATATCCCAAATGCTTAAGGAGCCTAATCGAATAAATCTTGTATTAGTAATTGATAATCTAAGCTGGACATATATTGAAGAGCTAGTTGAATTGTTTCAAGGCCAGAAATTCTTTTACCAAAGGTCAGAGCCATATCTTTCAATGGCTCCTACTGAAACCGAGATTTCAAAAAAATGTTTGCTTTCAGGCGAAGTGGGATATACAAAGATTAACGAGAATGGGTATAAAGATATTCTAGGGAAAGGGTGGGTACCATTTTTTAATAATGATTCTTTTCGATATGTCAGTGATATTGGGAATTTAGATAATATCAACAAAATCGACGCTAATGCATATATTATTAATTATTTGGCAATTGATAAAGTGCTGCACCAATCAAGTAATTCAATCGGAATGGATCATCAGGAGCACATCCATCATCTTCTATCAAAGCTCGTAGAAAAAGTTAATCAATTTGCTGAGAAACATGACATTAAAGAGAAATTATTTATTCACATCATCTCTGATCATGGTTCAACCTGTATCCCAAAAGTGATTCATAATGATTTGGATTTATCACAATTTAAGTCCACCGATATAAATATTAGATCACACCGCCATATCAGCGTGTCTGACAAATACTTTAAAGATCTTCCCGACAATCTAAGAAATGACTGTTTTTTCCTTCCAAAAAGTGATTTTCTCAATCCAGAAAATTACCTATGCGCTCGGCGTGCTAACCGTTTTACTAACACGGATGATGATATTTTTGTTCATGGCGGTCTCCTTCCAGAAGAAGTTATTGTGCCTTACATTCTCTTTGAGGGAGCGCCGATATCAATCCAGGAACCAACAATACGCCTTATTGGTAATGTATTTCGCTATCGAATGGAAACAATCTTATTGGATATTGGGAACCCTAACGAATTGCCAATTGAACAAGTGCAATTTCAAATATTGAACAATAATATTGAAAGCGATTCGGTATTCATTAGGCAAATTGAGGGAAAGAAAAAAATTCGATGTGAAATTAGAGCAAGATTCAGACACTCATCTATTGCTGAAGAGCTAACAAAATTACACATTCGTATGAGATTTAATTTTCTGGGAGAGGATTCCAGTGTAGAAATTTCACCTGAAATTGAAATGAAAAAGATGGTTGAACGTGAAGATACTGATTTATTTGATGTGTAGGAGAAAATATGGAATCATTTGAAAAAAAGGCACATGATGTTTTTGGTGAAATTGTTATCAATAAATCATTTGTTCATAATGCGGGGTTTGGAAGCCGAGCAATCCCTACTTATGTAAGAGAATGGATTATTTCCCATTATATCGATCAAGAAAATGAACTAAGCGAGTATTCAAAGGAAAAAATAGCACGTTTCGTCGATGCTTATATTTATGCAAAAAGTGAAAAAGAGACAATTAAGAATCATTTATATGAACAAAGTGAAGTAAAGATACTTGATGATTTCTCGGTTTTTGTAAACCTTGAGAAAGGTGATCGTTACTTATCAATCCCTTTTTTAGATGAAAACTCTGCGTTTATCACACCAACGATCGTGCAGGAAAATGAGATGCTGCTAAGCAGCGGATTATGGGGCGTAGGAACGTTATTTTATGTGCCAAAGAATGACAATAATCCAAAAGGTCAAATTTGGATGCGCGAATTTCAACCCTTTCAGTTAGCTAGCCTGGACATTGACTATTTCAAAGAATCCAGAAATGCGTTTTCTACGGACGAATGGGTTAACCTAATCGTTTCATCCATGGGATTTAATCATTCTCAATATTCTAAACGGCAGAAAATTTTGCTTATTTCAAGGTTGATCCCATTGGTTGAACCAAGGTTTAACTTAGCAGAATTAGCACCAAAGGGTACTGGCAAAAGTTTTGTGTATGAGAATATGTCAAGGTATATAGCTGTTCGATCAGGTGCAATCACCCCGGCAGTATTATTCTTCAATGATGCAAAAAAAACAGCGGGATTGATTACCCGATATGATTGTGTGGTAATTGATGAAGCACAAAAAATAAAACCAGACTCATCTGGGGAGTTAACAGCGTTACTAAAATCTTATTTAGAGGCCGGAAGGTTTGGCCGTGGTACTGCAAGTTCAATATCTGCAGAGGCGGGGATTGTTATTCTCGCGAATATTGAATTAGATAAAAACAAAAAACCTCTAAATGAGGAAATAGGATTATTTACCTACTTTCCTAACTTTCTCCGAGAAACGGCATTTATTGATCGCATTTCCGGGTTATTACCGGGGTGGGAGCTACCGAGAATTAGCAAGATGACCCCATCAGAATCCATTGGATTGAAAGGTGATATTTTTGGAGAAATTCTCCACTCTATTCGTGGTGATATCAGTTATCGCAATTTTGTCAAGGCAAGCATGGAATTGGAAGATGCTGATGATATGCGTGATAATCGGGCGATCGAAGCTGGTGCGACAGGATTATTTAAAATCATATTTCCTGATAAGCAAGTACAAGAGCAAGAATTATATGAATATTGCATTAACCCAGCACTTGAACTGCGCCAAAGAATTCGCGACGAATTAACAAAACTGGACCGTGAATATGCAGCTATTTCTATGAAATCAAAATACCCGGATTTATTTCAAAGAAATCACGTTCTACCTGAATATTATGATCCCGAAAAAGCCGAAAATATTCTCGAACGAAAAATTTCTTTTAAGAAACCAGGGGACGAATCACAAGTATTAGACCTTATCAAACAAGGTGAGAACCCAAAATTAGAATATAAAAGCACATTGCAATGGGATATTAACCTCGATAAATTAGATAAGAACCTTCGAAAAGCAAGCATGAAGACGATTGTTGCTTTTATGAACTCGAGCGGGGGAAACCTTCTTATTGGTGTAAATGATTATGGGGAAATTATCGGTTTAGAAAAAGATTTGCAAACAGTAGATAATTCTCTTGATAAATTTCAAAATCTGTTAAACACGCTTATTGTTGATTATATTGGTTCTGAATTTAGCGTATCAATAAATATTAATATTGAAACTGCAGATGATAAAAGCGTTTGTGTTGTTAGCGTTAAGCATTCCTTAATACCTGCTTACTACCAAGGTGATAAGGCAAAGGAATTTTATATAAGGTTTGGAACGACAACAAGATTATTAAACACTGAGGAAGCGGTGAAATATATTTCTCAAAATTGGAAATAGAGTTTGGGATTTAGAAAAATGAGTAGGAATCTGATAGTTGATAAAGGAATTCTAACTGATTCGAAATATTTGAATCTTTCAATTGACGATAATTTTGAGAAAATCCGCAATCTCTTAAAGACAATAAAAGAATATAGAGATTATTCAAATCCTGAATTGGAGACTTGGCGGGATTATGTGCGTGATTTTTTTAGCGTATTTGAGTTTTCGCAAGTCAAAATAACCGAAAGACTAAACACGCTAATCAAACATGGTTCAACATCTTCTCCATTGGCGCTTGTTGCTATTCTTCCGGTTGATACAAAAATAAACTCACTATCAGAAAATTTTGAGTGGGAACATTACTTATATTATGCGTCAAAACAATTCAATACTAGATGGGGAATCTTATTTAATGGGTTGGAATTGAAGATTATAGACTTAGGTGCCGAGAAGTTGACTGAACAATATTTATGGGCAAATATTGATGAAATAATTACTGGTCTAAACGAAGAGAATTTTTTCATTATCTACAAACTGATTTTTTTAATTCGGAATGATAAACAACAAATCAATAAAACCACCATCGACCATAGAAAGAAGAAAACTGGACAAAAGTATAAAGGAAGATTTCCACAACGAAATTATCGTGTGCCAATTTTACAGACATTGATTGAATTTGGGGGATATGGTGAGGTCAAAGAAATCTTAGATCGAGTCTACGAGGTTGTGGAAGATCAATTGAGCGAAGTTGATTTAAGGCTTATTTCAGGTGGTCAGTATTCTTGGCAAAACACTGCACAATGGGAAAGATTGGTGATGAAGAAAGAAGGATTATTAAAAACTGATTCACCAAAGGGAATATGGGAGATCAGCGATTCCGGCAAGCGATATTACCAAGATCACTTGATGTAAGTCAACGAAGAATAGAGAAAAGTTTGAAAATCGGAGGATTGGAATGGCGGATCAGGAGTTGATTAAAGATACAGGATTATTTCTTGGACAAAAAATATTAGAATTCTCACTTACCGAATCCCTGGAATCAATCACAAATCTATATCAGACTATTAAAGAATATCGTGAATTTACAGACCCAGCAAAAGATTCCTGGTTTGATTACATTTATCAGATATTCAATATTTTCGGATTTAATACTGTAAAAGTTGCACCCCGACTGATCAGTTTGCAGGAAATGGGAGAAAGCCATAAGTCGAAGGCATTGGTTTGTATTATTAAGCCGAGTGAAGATTTTACCGAAATTATCAATGGATTAAATTGGGACTCATACCTTTTCTATGCGGCAAAATACCATCAGGTTGCTTGGGTAATTTTGACTAATGGTTTGGAGTTTAAAGTACTGAATTTCGGGGAAAACGCTGATCTGGAAAAATATTTTAAATGTGAACTCGATGCAATTATTAAGAAGGATCAATCCGATAGTTTCTTCACTCTATATAAAATTTTTTCTCTAATCAATCGTAATGGAGGCCCCTCTTATTCAAAGGCAAATGGAAAAGAGAAATTGTCGGAGCGGCACCATTTAAGAAAAGAATTTTGGACACAATTATTAAAACAATCAAAACCACGATTGAAACTTTTTGAGAAGAAATCGCCTGGATTTTCAAGTTATATGGATACTGGAGCTGGAAAATCCGGCATTGTCTATACTTACATTGTTACAACTAATGGGGGCTCTCGATTACAAATTTATATAGATAATGGAGATAAGACTTGGAATAAAAAAACATTTGATTCTTTGATTAAGAATAAAGAAGAAATAGAGAAGGTATTTGGAGATGAGCTTGTTTGGGACAGGTTAGATGAAAATCGTGCAAGTATCATTCGATATCATGTGAGCGATTTGGGATTGCAAGATAAAGATAATTGGCCAGAGTTACAAGAACATTTGATTGATGCGATGATTAGATTAGAAAAAGCATTTAAAAATCATATCAAGAATTTGGATTAGGACCGAAATAGTGTAATTAGGAAATTGCCCTAATGGAGAAAAACCACGCATTTATCGATAATGGATTATTTGGGAGTTCTATTAGATATAACAATACTAAGGATACTTACGAGAAAATTAATAGCACTTTGGAAACAATAAAAGACTATCGAGATTACAGCAATCCAGGATCAGATGATTGGGATGATTACACCAAAGAGGTCTTTCATGCTCTGCAATACGGGATTGAAGAAGTGTTACCTCATGTTTTTAAAGCTTATGATCTAATTTCAAAGAGAAATGCATTTGCAATACTAGTACTTATAAAACCCGAAAGCGACCTTGAAAATATAAGACCTGGATTTAAATGGAATGACTACCTGTTCTATCTCGCAAAATTCCATCATATTCAAATTGGAATCATTTCAGATGGATTAATTGTCAAGATATTTAATTTTGAGAATGAGGATTATGTAAATTCGTTTTTATGGATTGACCTTGATTACATAATTAGAAACCAGAAAGAAGACGAATTTTTTAAATTGTATGCAGTATTTTCATTAATTAGAGAAAATGAAAATCCTATTCATCAAAAATTATCCGGTAAACAGAGAAGTGTTTCATTGGATAAGAGATCACGAGAAAGATCGTATTACACAATCATTCATGGTGATAAACAATATCAAAATTCAGCAAGGCAAGTGATGATTGCAATAGTCACCCACCTAGCTGTAACAATTCCCAGCTTCCTTGAAAAATTCGAACGCGTCGCTCATGGAAGAACACGTAATTACATCACAAGAGACAGGATGGATTTATATCCAGGCAACCCAGATCTTTGTAATGATTTATCGATGTCAACCGAGTTTCTTCCTGGTTGGTGGATAGCATTAAATCTAAATACTTCGGGAATTGAAAAAATTATCATGCTGGCATTAAATGTTTCCGGTTTTCATAAGGGTGATGAAATAGATTTCAACCTTGGAGAGGACCAAGATTCTTATCGAAAGGAAAAGCAAATGAATAAGTATCAAGGATTATTTGACTACCTAATAGAAATACCCAATGAAAAAATTCATATTACTTTGCATTTCTCTGAAATTGAAAATTTGATAGGGACAAAATTACCAAACTCAGCAAAAAAATATAGGCCTTGGTGGGCAAATGAAACGGAAGGATCTCATTCACAGCGTCTAGCTTGGATGGACGCAGGATGGTTAGTTGATAAAGTGGATTTCGAAACTGAATCCGTTACTTTTCGACGGGAATAAATATAACCATTAATGAAATATATTAGTTAGGTTTTACCAAGTAATAATTTATTGAAAATCGAACCGATTTTATAATGAAAAGCTAATTACAATTTCCCTTTCAAATAAAAATTTTTGTAATAACGCTCCAATGTTTTTGTTGGGAGAAAATTATTAAAGTAATCCATATTTTTCCAAATTTTTTCACCCATTGTGAGTGAGATGTACTCTTAGGCATCTTGCCTAACATCTTTCGACTTGAACAACATAATTGTATCAATAGGTCTTCTGCCCTGGTTGCGATAACCCTGATGTGGGCGCTCTGTGTTGTAGTGCACCAACCATGCATCCAGATCCTCTTGTAAAGCCTCAATTGACTCGTAGAACTTCGTCCTGAAAGCAATCCGGAAGAATTCATCCAACACTGTGCGATTGAATCTTTCAACGAAGCCATTGGTACGCGGTGTCTTCACCCTGGTCTTGCGGTGCTTAATGTCGTTCAGCTCCAGGTACATTTCATACGGATGTGTGTCTTTTCCACAGAATTCTCTCCCGTTGTCTGTGATGATGGCTTTCACCTGAAAACCTTTTTCCTGATAGAAAGGCAAAACTTCATTGTGAACCACCGCGGCTGCTGCTTCAGGCTGCTTGCTGTTGTGCAAGAATCCAAAGGCATAGCTTCCGTAGGTATCCACGACCGCGTGCAGATACACATGCCCAACCCCTTTCAATACCCCCACATAAAATGTGTCCTGAGACAGCACTTCCCCCGGCTGGCTGCTTTCTACGTGCCTTTCTCGGTAACAGGGATTGGCTTTCTCAATCCAGGCGATTTGAGCGGGGGTCAAGGCAATTTCTTCCCGTAAGGATTTCTCCTCCAGCTTCAGCAAGCGTTCATACCGGCTGCCCATGTCATGTTTGTTGAGAATATTTTGAATGGTGGGAAAGCTGATCTTAATCCCCTCCAATGCCAGATATGAGCTTAGCTTATTGCATCCCCAGGTTGGATATTCCAGGCTGAGCGCCATTATACGATCCACAACTTCCTGGCTGGTGGCATTGGGGAAATTCTTGGGTATCGGCGGAAGGTCTTTCAATCCCTCCAATCCATGTGTTTGAAATCTGCGCTTGTATTCGTAAAACTGGGTCCTGGATACTCCCCGTTGCCTGCATGCTTCACTGACATTCCCCAATGTGGCTGCCAGTTCCAGGACACTTAACTTCTGCTTTGCTACTCTGATCTCTGCTTCCATCGTGTTTTCCTCTCTTGATGTTATATCACGATGTTAGGATTGTGCCATTAGAGTACAAGTGAGATAAGTTTGTTACTTATTGCATCGCAAAGAATAATACCTGAAGTCTTAATCTTTAATCCAAATTGATCCACATAAGTCATCACGTCGCTTAAGTTATTACTGGCAAGAAAAGAATTAAACTTTTTAGCAAAAACTATAGCCGAAGCTTCTCCTCTACCTATCTTCTTTCGTCCATCCTTCGGAGAAATAAGATCAACGTATAACGGTAACAATGGGTCGGGAATTAAAAAAGAAAATATTGAAATTGATTTTTCTTCTTTATATTCATCAACTTTTTTTGAGAGGTTAGGGATAATAGATAGTTCGTGATATACATCAAAAGGAAGGTAAATTCTTTTTGGAAATAGAGAAAATAATATGCCCTCCTCTTCTATTTCAAGAAAAGATCTAAAGCAGTCAGAATCAAAAATTATATCCTCCTCAGTCATATATATTCTCTTCAATCTTAAGTTCGTTGTTTACTAAATCAGGGCGAAATGCTTGTATAAGATATTCTTTGAACGCTGCATTAGAAATTTTTCCCGAATCTAAAAGATTTTGCGCCAAATATAGATAGGATCCGAAAGTTAAAGTAGAGTTTTCTGCTGAGGAAGGTTTATATAATGAAATATCAAAACCCAATTTCAACGCCTCTACAATAATGTTTTTCTTGAAATGCTCTGCTTCTGCTCTCGACAAATAGCCTTCTGAAATTAACCGAACTAAATTTGCTTGCCGGCTTATTTGAAAATATTGTTCTATGGATAAAATATCATTTAATTCCAGATTCTTTCGACCATCAAGTAATTTCTCAATGAACACTTGTAAAGACTCTACTGGTATGAGAAAATATGAGGCGAAAAGATCTGCATTTTTCTCCTCATCGTTTTTATTGTTGTCCTCCAAATTTGCTTCACATACTACGGAAGAAAAACCATCCTGAAGATACGAATGATATAACTCATGTGCTGCCGTAAATCTCTGCCTACCAATTGTTGTTGAAGAGTTAATCGCAATAAGAAAATGAGATTCTGCCTTAATACACATTCCGCTTATTTGTGACGAAAAGGGATGAAAAACTAAAGTGACGTCCTTTAGGTTTTTTAAAGTATTGAAAATATCAATTGAAGAATCGGCAGATTCATTCAATTTCAATCTTAATGATATCGCGTCCCTACTTAAGATATACCTATCTTTAATACTCATGATTTTTTAATAAATGTTGCATGTCAATAAGATTTAGCGCGATCTGATTTATTTCAGCAATATCCTGTAGGTTTTCTGGGGTGATGTTATTTGACCGAAATGCAAAGGATAAATTACTTCTGGGGTTTTCTTCTCGAACCAAATCTGGTAAAGAACAACCGCAAAGCGAACAAATTCTCTCAATATATTCCAAATTGATTTGACGCTCATTATTCTCAAATCTAGAAATTAAACTCTGATCTATCCCAAGAAAATTCGCAATCTGTTCTTGGCTTAGTTTTGCTTGTTCTCTAATACTTCTAATCTTATCCCCAAGGTAATTTTGGGACATTTTAACCTCCATAATTATCTACATTTTATCATTAATTGTCATAATTAGCTCATTAAAATTTAATAATATTATGACAAATACAACCATCAAAGAATTCATGATTGTAATAAATTTCAACTCCGAAGAACATTTTTATTAGAGTCGCCTTTCCATATTTGGGTGCAAATCGGGTGATACTATGAAAGCGTCCCTGCCAAATTGCTAAACTTGAAGTAAGACACAAACAAGTTTAGAGAAGGAGGAACGCTTATGTACCCATTTTATCTTGGAATTGACCTGCACCTCAAAC
>Ga0172375_10002847_pt1 | contig 26686 bp, 28 predicted proteins | sample LakKiv1m_FD_114537 | JGI IMG/M metagenome (GOLD analysis project Ga0172375, IMG submission 114537) | Freshwater microbial communities from Kabuno Bay, South-Kivu, Congo - kab_092012_11.1m | ecosystem: Environmental > Aquatic > Freshwater > Lake | place: Democratic Republic of the Congo...
CAACATTTATGTTGTGGTTTAAGATACTTTGTGGATTTTTTGGGAATGCCAAAATTAAATATTTTGGACACTATCAAGAATTAATAAATTCTTGAAGTCTCAAAACTACGAACAAACCCCGCACTTTAGTGTGGGGTAAAACTCCGCAAGTTTTGTGATGATTAATTCTCCAAGAGATATATGCTTTTTAGCATATAAATGTTTATAAAAGCCCAGATGTTTTAAAAAAAATGAATGCACAATTTTCAGGAAGTGAGGTGTGGACTGAAAAATATAGGCCTAAGAAATTTGAAGAGGTAGTCGGTCAAGAAGAGGTAGTTAAAAGAGTTAAATCATTAGTAAATTCAATTAATATCCCTCATTTGCTTTTTGCAGGTCCTGCAGGAACAGGAAAATCTACTTTGGCTTTAATTGTTGTCCGTGAGTTATTTGGAGCAAGTTGGAGAGAAAATTATTTAGAATTGAATGCATCTGATGAGAGGGGAATAGATGTTATTAGGCAGAAAGTAAAAGATTTTGCGAGAACAAAAGCTTTGGGAAATGTTCCATTTAAAGTTATTTTTTTAGATGAGGCAGATGCATTGACGAGAGAAGCTCAACAAGCATTAAGAAGAACAATGGAGAATTATACTTCAACTTGCAGATTTGTTTTGTCCTGTAATTATTCTTCTAAGATTTTAGATCCAATCCAATCAAGGTGTGTTGTTTTTAGGTTTAAATTACTTGAGAAGAAAGATATTAAGATAATTGTTGATAGGATTGCCGCAGGAGAGGGATTAACTATCACACCCGACGGATTTAGTGCGTTATATGAAGCAAGTGAGGGTGATTGCAGGAGAGTAATAAATCTATTGCAGGCAACAAGTTCTATTTCATTAAATATCACTCCTGATTTGCTTAATACAATTGTATCTCAAGCAAAACCATCTGATATCAGGATTGTTTTAGATTATGCTCTGGCTGGAGACTTTCAAAGTTCTAGAGATAAACTGCTTGATATAATGTTAAAAGAATCTATTTCTGGCCAGGATGTCATTAAGGCAATACAAAAAGATATTTGGAACTTACCTATAGAGAATGAGATAAAAGTAAAGCTAGCTGAAAAAGTAGGTGAAGTAGAATTTCGTTTGGTTGAAGGTAGCGACGAGTTCATACAGTTGGAGGCATTATTAGCAAGTTTTATTTTGGCTGGCCAGGGGAAGTGAGATGAAACCTGAAACATGGTGCGAGAAATATCGGGCAAGTTGTTTTGCAGACGTTAGGGGTCAGGATTTAGCAATTGAACGTGTGAAACTTTTTCTAAGGCAATTTCCTGCTAAGCGAGCATTAATATTGCATGGTCCGCCAGGAGTTGGGAAGACAAGTTTGGCTTATGCACTTGCGTCTGAGATGGATTTAGAAGTTTTTGAATTAAATGCGAGTGATTTAAGAGATAAAGAAAAAATAGAGCAAATACTTGGTCCAGCCAGCATGCAAAGATCATTGTTTAAGCAGGGAAAAATAATCCTTGTTGATGAAGTAGATGGAATTTCAACCAGAGATCGCGGAGGGTTGCCTGAATTGCTTGGAATAATGGAGATAACTTCTTTTCCTATGCTCATAACTGCAAATGATATTTGGCAGAAAAAGTTTAATTTGCTAAGAACTAAATCAGAATTAGTTCAATTAAAAGAACTTGATTATAAAACAATTTTAGATGTATTAAAAAATATAAGTATAAAAGAGGGGTGCCAGATTAATAATGATGTTTTAGTCTCAATTGCTATTCGATCTCGAGGGGATATAAGGGCAGCGATAAATGACCTGCAAACACTGGCAACAACAAAAGATGAGTTAATTGTAAAAGATCTTGGAGAAAGAAATAAAGAATTATCTATATTTAATGCGTTACAGCACATTTTCAAAACAGCTAAACTTGATACAAAGATGGTAGATATATTTGATGATGTTAATATGGATATTGATGAGATTTTTCTTTGGGTTGAAGAAAATATACCATTGGAATACAAGGGAGAAGAATTAGCAAAGGCATTTGATGCATTAGCAAAGGCAGATGTTTTCAAGGGAAGAATTTATAGGCAACAGCATTGGAGATTTATGGTTTATGAATATTTCTTTTTAGGAGCAGGAGTTGCAGGTGCAAAGAAATTCAATAAAACTGGCTGGACAACATATAGAAAGCCGACTAGAATTTTGAAAATTTGGTTGCAGAATCAACGTGCAGAAAAGAAAAAATCAATTTGCCAGAAATATGCTTTGTATTCTCATATAGGCTCAAGACAGGCAATGAGGGAATTTATGTTATTAAAAATTATTTTTAATAATCCAAAAATACGTGACGAACTTAGATTAACAGAAGATGAAATTGCTTATTTGGATAAGGGGATTTGATTAGGCATAAACAATATTTGCTCCAATTCTTCTTAATCGATCATTTAATGCGACTGCACCCATTTCATGACCAATGTGATTAAGGTATTCATTAGTCATGGGGCTAAATCCCTTACAATATTTATTTTCTAGAGAACAAGTGCAAGTTTTGCAGTCTCCATGTTTAGTTGAACCTGGGTGTAAATCAAACTGATGAACGCAAATTTCTAATATCACCCCCATTTTCTCTTTTTCTAAATTTCTACGTCCTTTAAACCCGCTTCTGTTACTTGAAAAACTGTTTCATTTTCAGGGAGATTTGGAGAATCAATCATTTTTGCAACGCGTGTATCTTTTTTGCTCTTTCTTAAATATATTCTGTAAGTTGAAGCATGACCGACTATATTTCCTCCGATAGCTGTTGTCGGATCTCCAAACATCATTGCTGGATTTGTCATTACTTGATTTGTTACATAAACAGCGAGATTGCATTGCTCTGCAATTTTCATTAAATTATGAAGATATCGATTTAATTTTTGTTGCCTATCTGCTAATTGTCCACGACCTGAGAATTCTGCACGAAAATGGGCTGTTAGTGAATCAATAATAATTAGCCTTATTGGCTCGCCATCTTTTACTAATTCTGCTACTTTATCTAAGAGCAAAATTTGGTGATCTGAATTAAATGCACGGGCAATTAAGATATTTTTTAAAACTTGTTCGTAAACAAGGCCATGACCTTCGGCGATCTGTTTGATTCTCTCTGGACGAAATGTGCCCTCTGTATCTATAAAGACAACTTTTCCATTTGCCCCACCACTTTCTATTGGCAATTGTGTTGTGACTGCAAGAGATAAAGCTAACTGGGTCTTACCAGAGCCGAAGGCTCCGTAGGCCTCAGTTATTGCTTTTGTCTCTATTCCTCTCCCACCCAGAAGATTATCTAAATTTTTACATCCCGAAGTAATATTAATAATCTCTTGTCTTTTTTTTGCAAATTCCACTCCATCTGTAAAACCAAGAGACATCATTTTCCTTGCTGCTTGGATTGATTTTCTTGCTGCAGCTTCTCCAAGACCTGCAAGTTCTCCAAGTTCTGCAGGAGACATTACAGCTAATCCCATTAAATCATAAATTCCTGCTGCTTCTAGCTTTGCAGCTGTGCCGGGGCCTATGCCTGGCAAGTCTGTTAATTTGTATTCTTCCTCTTTTTTCTTCTTTTTTTCTTCTGTTTCTTCAGCCATGTTTTTCTAGAATATGTTTGCTTTTATAAATATTTATGTAGTGAGATATAGATTTTAAATGAAGCGGATTATTCCTAAAAAGATATCTCCGAGTAAAACCAAGACAAATAAAACTTCTTCGAAGAGAGAGCCGGATTTGACAAAAAAACTAATTTTAAAATTTGATAATGGCCAGAAAAATCTGATCCCATTTAGAGTTAGAGTATCTAGCAAAAGATGGAGGAGATAGCCAAAGAAAAAAGCAAGACCTGCTGTATTGTTAAAAATAAAAATTGTAGCTGATAAAATTGAAAGAAAAATAAATGAATGAAAAATACCTCTATGAGACAAAAATAACTGCAATGGACGAAGAAAAATTGATTTTCCTGTTTTTGAAGTTTTTGTATCTAGATCTGGAAAGTATGTTGCAATAAGGAAGAACAAAATAAAGATTATTTTATCATTTATCTGATTAAAAATAAACAGAATAACAAAAAGTGCAATTACGAGGTGAGTGCGAATAAGCATGTTTGGATAGGGGGGAGAGGAGTTAAATAACTTTAGCTAAGTTTTTTTATTATGATTAATTTTTTTAGTTATCTCTTCTGCATCTCTTTCCGTGAATTTTGATTTTTTTACTATATCTTTTAATCTTCTTAATCTTTCATCCATTTTATCCGTTTTTCTCCAGTTTTTCTATTAAAAGTTCTGGATTAACTTCTTCAATATTTTGTGCTATAAGTTCTGTATTATTAAACATTGGATTTTTTCTCGCTGAGCCCGATATAAAATATTCTGTGCCTAAAATATGGTCACGGATTTCATTGATTTTGTTTGGATCTTTAAGGTCTGCTTCATTTGATACTAGTTTTGATATCTGATCTGAGAATAAAACTAACCTGATACTTTCTGTGCCGTCATCTGCAACCAGAGTTAGTAAAGCACGTTCTTTTGGAGAGACTTTTCCATGATCCTTGCACATAAATCCATCAGACATTTGAATAAGTTTCTTATTACATTCTGGGCAGACATTAAAAAATCTGGGAGGGAAGAATTGAACTATAATTCCTCTAATCTTAGCAGATTGATTTTCTTGAATTTCTAATATGGGCTTTTCTAAATATGTTTTTTCTGTTTTTACATTTTCTAAAACAATTGAAGATTTTTTTATTTCAGAGAAACCAGAAAGATGTAATTCACTATCACGCATCATCGCATTTTTAATTTCTACACAATCTAATTCAACAATATTTGAATTTTCAATTAAAGAGACATGATTTGTATCCCAGAGAACAACTTTAAGAGAACCAGTCTCATCAGCGAGGATAAAATTAGATACTTTTCCTTGTTTCCCATTTTTGTTATATTCTCTAACGGGGAACAAATTTATTATTTTGCCAACAAGATTTACTTTTTTCATCCCAGGAGCAAGCTCTGCAATTTTCATACTTTCATTTTCAAAGCTTACATTTAATTCAGCTGCAACAATCTGGGCAGCACCTTCTCTAGAAATTAGGCCAGAAAGCTTTGCCTTTTTTGCTTCTATTCTCCTTTCGATTTCCTCTTTTGTTAACCCCGATAGTTTAGCTATCTTGTCTACAAGCAGTTCATAGGTTTGCATGTTAGATAAACAAGAGATGGCTTTATAAGTATTATTACATATTATTATACAAAAATGAAACAGTATATTCAAAACCTGAAAAAACCGCTTATTGGAATAGAAAAGGAAACAAAGAAGGCAATTTCTAAATATAATCTTATTCAAAAGGGGGAAAAAGTTATTGTTGCTTTGTCTGGAGGCAAAGATTCTACTTCTTTAATTTATATTCTGCATAAACTTGGATTTAAAGTAGAAGGATTAATGATTGATTTGCATCTTGGAAATTGGAGCGAGACACATAAAGCAAATATGGCTAATTTTTGTAAAGAGTTAGAAATAAAGCTACATATAGTTGATTTAAAAAAAGAATTTGGCCATGGAATATGTTTTATTAAGCAGATTGTCAAAGAAAAGAAAAATTTGACTGGTTGTACTGTTTGTGGTGTTATAAAAAGATGGATATTAAATAAAAAATCAAGGGAATTAAAATCAAATAAACTAGCCACCGGCCATAATTTGGATGATGAATGTCAAACTGTTTTAATGAATTTTTTAAAAGGAAATTTATCTCTGGGAATTAATTCCACCCCAAAAACAGGAATAACTGATGTAGACCTACCCATCCATCCAAAATTTACGCAAAGAGTAAAGCCTTTTTTCTTTATAGCTGAATCAAAAATAAGAAGATACGCAGAAAAAATGAAATTTCCAATTTTATATGAAAGATGCCCGTGTGCAATTGGAACCTATAGGGTTGAGACAAGAGCGTGGTTAAAAGATATAGATAATAAAAATAAATTAAGAATAGTCAAGAACTTTCAACAAGTAATAAAAAAATTGGTAGGTAAAAGAAAAACTATCAAAATAAATTCCTGCAAAATTTGTGGTGAGCCTGCAAGAAAAGAAACTTGCAATGCTTGTGAGATGTTTATGTGTTTGAAAGACAGATAGATTGGCGAGAAAGGTTATCTAACCTTAATAAAACTTGCTCAAAACTCTTTGGTTTTTCTTCTTCTCTTACTATCCTTTCTACTTCACTTCTATTTACTAATCTTATATTTTTTCTTTTTATTTGATGTTCATTAAATGTTATCCCCAAGTCAAATAAACTACCTTGGCTCCTTTTTCCAACCCAATAAACATCCACCTCTTTTGCAGAGGTTATAGCATTTTCATTACTTAAATACTATTTAAAAAAATAATTATTACTTAAAATATGGGTTGGTATTAAAAGAAATTGTAACTCTTTTCAAAAAGTAAATGGAAAAATAACAAAAAATATTTTTTAAAAAATATATATAATTTTTTATAGAAAAGTTTAAATACTCAAATTTATGTAAGATACAATAAGTTGTATAGAAAAGAGGTAAAAAACACAACTGGTTGTGTTTCCTCTAAAATGACAAAATGAACTGCCCATACTGTGGCAAACAGGAAACAAAAGTAACTGACAAAAGAGATAGTGAAGGCCTTACTAGGAGAAGGCGTGAATGCCTAAAATGCGGGGAGAGATTTACAACTTATGAGCGTGTAGAGCTGGAACTGCATGTGATAAAAAAAGATGGGAGAAGAGAAACTTTCAATAGACCAAAATTAAAGGCAGGGATAGAAAAAGCATTTCAAAAAAGGCCATTCACATCAGAACAAATAGAGCAGATACTAAATCAAATTGAAACAAAAGTACTTAGAACTGCAAAAGATAAGCAGATTACAACACAAAAAATAGGAGAAATAATAATGGATAAATTAAAGAGGACAGATAAAGTTGCATATATTAGATTTGCTTCGGTTTATAGAGAATTCACAGATTTAAATGATTTTCAGAGAGAATTAAAAAGTTTGAAATAGGTAAAGGTGATTAATGATAATAGATTAGTGAATACTATGAAATAGGACAACTAGAAATCCACTTATCCAATCAGAGTGGTAATAAAGATATATAAAGGAGAAAAAATAAGATAAAAAGGAATGGTAAAATTTCTAAAAAAAAGAGACGGGAGGATAGATCGATTTGATTCTTACAGGATTAGAAATGCAATTTTGAAAGCTGCCCGCGACGTTCATATTGATGATGAAGAGAAAGTTGTAGATACAATTACATCAAATGTTTTGGATATGATCAATCAAAAATTCTTAGATAATGAATGCCCAACAATATCAGAGATAGAAGCGATAATTTTGGAATCTGCTTCTAAACTTGGTTATTTAAATATATCAAGAGCATATAGAACTTATAAGGATAAGCGAGCAGAGGTAAGAAAAGTTTTGTCAATTGCTACAAATGTTTCAGATAAAAATTCTACTGATTCAGCTTTGCTGATTGAATCAGAATCAAAGGAAATTGTCGGAACTTGGAACAGAGAAAGGATTGTAAACCAATTAGAAGAAGAGGCGGATTTGGCTAATGAATTAGCAATAGATATTGCAAAAATTGTTGAGAATATTGTTATAGATATGTATCAAAGGGGAGTTAGAAAATTAACAACCACAGATATTCGGTCTATTGTAGACCTTGTTTTAAGGCAAAATGGGCTTGAAATCCAGAGAAAAAAACAAGCAATAGTTGGAATTCCATCGTCTGATCTTGATGAAATTATTTTTAGAAGAAGCCATGAAAATAGTAATATCGCTTCAAATAATCCTGAAGCAGTTAATCTTGAAATTGCAGAAAGAATTCAAAAGCAATATGCCTTGGATAAAATTTTTTCTAGAGATGTGGCCGAGGCTCATTTAAAGGGTGCGATTCATCTTCATGATTTAGGATATCCAACAAGAGTTTATTGTTCTTCTCACTCTTTAGAATATATTAAAAAATATGGATTAAATAAACTTTTAGCTAATCTTGAGAGTAAATCAAATCCCCCAAATTCTGCAGCTGTTTTAAATCAGCATGTGCAGACTTTTTTAGCTTCATTGCAAGCAAATTATGCAGGTGCACTCGGATTTGGATTTTTGAATATAATCTATGCTCCGTTATTGAATAGGCCTGTTGAAATTGTTCGGGTTAAAGTTGGTGAAAAAGAAATGGAATTAGAGAAATCAGATTTTCAAAAACTTATTGAACAGAAGGCAATATTGGAATTTGAAATTATTTCAATGAAAAAAGTTCTTAGAGAGGTATCTGAAAAAGAAATAGATCAAGTAGCACAGAATCTAATTTTTGCTTCCTCACAAAATGCATTTTCTCGTGGAGGGCAAACTCTGTTTATTGATTTTAATATTCATTTAAATGTGCCACATTATTTTAGAAATGTGCCTGCTGTTGGTCCTAAGGGTAAATATATGATTCAACAGGATGATGGAGAGATAGAGTTGGTTGATTCTGTTCCAAGATTTAATGATCCTTTTGACAAGAATAATCCAAGAAATGGAGATGCAGATTCATCAAAATTAAACAAGGGAAAAATTTTAACTTATGGAGATTTTGAAAAGACAAGCCAAAAATTTTCAAGGGCTCTTTTAACTGTATGGAAAAAAGGAGATAAAAATGGACGTCCTTTTCATTTTCCAAAATGCGATTTGCATATAGATAAAGAAGTTTTTGAAAATGTAGAGCAATTAGAATTATTTGATTATGCTTGCCAGATTTCTGCTGAAAATGGGTCTGTATATTTTATGTTTGATAGAGGAAATGGAGCTGTTTTGGCACAATGTTGCAGATTGAAAGAAAAAATTACAGATAGCTCAATGTTAAAGTATCCAGAAAAACTAAGATTTTGTGGATTTCAAAATGTAACAATTAATATAGGGCAGGCTGCATTAAAAACGAAGAATTTTGAAAAATGTTTAACTGAAATCGACAATTCTATGGAACTAGCAATAAAAGCACATAAACAAAAAGCTAAGTTTATTCAAAATTTGCTCGATTCTGATGGAAGCCCGATGAGAAATCTTGGCAGAGATAGCGATGATGGATTTCCATATATTGATTTAAAGAAGGCTACATATATAGTTGGAGTTATTGGGTTAAATGAAGCTGTTCAACTTTTAACAGGTAAGCAACTACATGAATCAGAAGAATCTTATAAATTAGGTTTGCAGATGATAGCTCATATGTATAAGAAAATAGGGGAATTCAGGGAGAGAGAGGGAATAAAATTAACATTGGAAGAGACACCCGCAGAATCAACAACAAGAAGATTTGCAAAATTAGACCTGCAAAAGTTTAAAGAAGCAGGCGTAATTATAAAGGGAACAAAAGAAAATCCATACTACACAAATTCAATACACTTTTCTCCTGATGCCGAAGTTAGCTTAATAGATAGGATTGTTGGGCAAAGCAAGTTTCACGAGATGATTGAATCTGGAGCAATTATTCATGCTTATATTGGAGAAAAAAGGCCAAATAGGGATGCTATAAAACATCTTGTTAAAAAAACATTGCTAGATACAAGATGCTCACAGCTAGTTTTTTCACCTACCTATACAGAATGCGATACTTGTGGTAATGTGATGGTTGGGGATAAAGAGCTTTGCACTAACCCCGGATGCAAAAATAGCTCTCCTGAAAGTGTTGATAAAAGAATGTTGTTTGCAGTTACTAGAATTGTTGGTTATTATAGCAGAATTGCACATTGGAACAGTTCGCAGGTAGAAATATACAAAGCAAGAAAGAAGACAGAAGAATTTTATGCGGGGAAAGATGGGAAAGATTTGTCTTGGTTATATAAGCCTAATGGAATAAATAAGTTAACTCTAATTCAATTTGGAAAAACAGACTGCCCTAATTGTGTGAAATTAAAAGATAATACGATCAAGCAAATAGGAGACCTGAAATTAAATGATAAAATTGATTTTAAGGTTGCTTATTTAGAAAAAGCAAATGAGAAAGAGCTTGCAGATGCTGCGATGTATAATGTTCCTATGGACTCTGTTCCGACTTTGGTAATTGCAAGTAAAAATGGGTTTTGGAAAAAGACAACAAGTTATGCTCGGGAAAAGAAAAAAGAAGGTGAGGGATGTTCAAATGGTGTTTGTTCTATAAATCTTGGAGATAAAGATGATTTTATCACTCCTCAAGAAGTTGAGACAGAGATTTTATCTAGATTGCCTGAATGGGAGCAAACTCTTTCTTTAGCTGAGAAAACAACTGTTTTCTAAACCCCCAAAAATAGCAACTTTCTGAGGAAAAGAAATAGTTAGATTGATTACAGGTAAACGTTAAAAGGCAGAATTCTTTATATTTTTATGCTAAACAATTATAAAATAAAAAAAGCAAAAGATGGAACAATTAAAATTGATTTTGCTGATGGATATTCAAGTGTTATAATTCCAACAAAATATGGCAAGAATACTATTTGTGTTTCATGTCAGATTGGTTGTTCTGTGGGCTGTGTTTTTTGTTATTCTGGAAGGCAAAAGTTTAAGAGAAATTTGAATGGTGAGGAAATTATCAATCAAGTTGAAATTGCTGGCAATATAATCGGAAAAAAACCAACTGCAATTGTCTTTATGGGTATGGGAGAACCATTGCTAAATTTAAAAAATGTTTTGGAAGTTGCTGAAGATATACATAATAAATTTTTAGTAGCTTATCATAGAATAACTATCTCTACTTCCGGATTAAAAGACATTAATAAATTATTGAAGATAAAATTTAATGTTGCTGTTTCTCTTCACTCTCCTTTTGATAAAATAAGAAAAAAATTAATTCCTGCGGGAATTTCAACAAGATGTATAGTTAACTTTGCTAAAAAATACTGCAAGATGCATAATAAAAAAACTTATATCATGATTGAGTATGCTTTGATTAACAAAGTTAATGATCAAGATAAAGATTTGAAAAGACTTTTAAATTTGGGGTGGCCAAAAAGAACCCTATTTAATTTAATTGAGTTTAATTCTATTGGAAAATTTAAGAAATCTTCTGCTTATGAAAAATTTAAATTAGCCATAATAAAAAATGGATTTAAGTGTTTCATAAGAAAATCTCGCGGAAAAGATATAGGAGCCAGTTGTGGGATGCTGAATTTTAGTAAATAAATACTTATTAAGGCCAGATTTCTTTTATAAAAAGATAAGTTGAACCAGACCGCATAAAAAATAAATTATTAATAAAAATCAAGCTAACAAAAGATGATAATACATATAATAAAAGAGAGCAGTATTGATTATCCTGGAGAAATTGGGCCAGTTATATTTACATTTGGATGCAATTTTAACTGTGGATTCTGCCATAATGCAATTTTAAATAAAAATCAGGATAAAAATCCTTTTTTAGAAGAGAATAAGATTATAAAAGAGATTGAAGACAAAATTAGGGAAGGATGGTATACTGGGGTATGCATCACAGGTGGAGAGCCGACAATTCATGGGGAAAAATTAGAAAAATTCTTGAGAAGATTAAAGGCATTAAAAGTAAAGATAAAACTTGATACCAATGGTTCTAATCCCGGATTTTTAAAAAAACTTGTAAATGAAAAACTTGTAGATTATATTGCAATGGATATAAAATGTCCAAAAGAGTCATACGGTGAGATAATTAACTCAAAGATTTTTATAGAAGATTTAGAAGAGAGCATTAAATTCTTATTTAGTTTAGGAAAAGATAGGTTTGAATTAAGAACCACAATACCTTTATTTGTTGATAATAAGAAGGCTAGGTTTATGGATGAAAAAGAAGCTGAAAAAATGGCAATATGGATTTTTTCTATACTAAAAGATAAAAATTTTAATTGGTATCTGCAACCTTTTTTTGCGAGAACAAAAGAGGAGATGTATGATGAAAGATTTTCAACAGAAAATCTTCCAATAGAAATGCACGAGACACCAAAAGAGCATTTGGAATTATTAAAGAAAGTTTTATCTAAGTTTTGCGACGGTGTTGAGATAAGATAACAATTTAAAATATATTTTTTAAAACAATCTTATTTAAATAGCCCAAAATTTTAATTTTATTATGCCAAACAAATTAAAAGAAGAGGAAGGAACACCACAGATTCCAACAATTTATATAAAGGCACATTCTATACCTCAAGCAGTTTACAGAGCAATAAAGGCAGTTACTAAACAAGGGCATCCCCTAAGAACACAATATGATCGGAAAGATGCAGACGGAAATTATATAGATCCCCCGGGAAGAGATGCAAGGGTTTTTATTGAAGTTACAAATCCATTTGCACAACCAAGATATCCTGTTACAAGTTATTCTGAAGTAGGAAAATATATTGCAGAAGTTTTGGGTGCAAAGGATCATTTGGTTGTTCCTCATGATGAATTGGTAAGAATGGTTCGGGCTGGAGAAGAATTTGAACCAACCCAATGGCCTTATTGTTATCATCAAAGATTGACTGCTTATCCAACATCAGCTGGATCAATGAATCAACTGGCAATGATAACAGATAAACTAGCAACAGATCCTGTAACAAGAAGGGCTGTTGCAATAACAGCTGTTCCCGAAATTGACTTAAATATGAAGCAAGATATGCCTTGTTTGAGAGAGATTCAATTAAGAGCCTTAGATGGGCCTAATGGAGAACTTGTTTTGCATACATTTACAAGATGGAGAAGCAGAGATTTATACAAAGCATGGACAGACAATATTCTTGCTTTAACTAATCTTGTTCAGGTTGAAGTTGTTCCACAACTTGCTAGAAAAACAGGCAGAAAAGTTGTTATTGGGCCTTATTCAGAAGAAAGTGGCTCGCTACATTTTTATGGGCAAGATTATACTACAAAAGGTCTTGATCAATTTTTTAGAAATTTTCCTAATGAAGAAGATTTTGTCGCAAGGGCAAGGACAAGCAATGATGCGAGAGATCTTTTAGTATTGCCTCAGCTTAGAGAATTAAGAGATGAGCCAACATGGCATTTTGATGAAAAAGGATTAGGTATAATAGATATGCTTATTGCAGGTTATGAATCTGGACGATTCACTCCATAAGATGAGGCTTGGCAGATTTGTTGTTTTTGAAGGAATTAATGGATGTGGCAAGGGCACTCAAATTTTTCCATTTGCAAAATTTCTTTATTCGTTAGATACGGCAAATTTAGTAGTAGAGACAAGAGAACCAAATGAACTTGACGAGAATGGCAAGAGAGCAAGAGAGATGCTCGCTTCTGATGGAGATCCTTATCAAAATGTCCAAAAAGCAGTAGAATTTTTTGCATTGAATAGGGTAATACATAATAGGGTGATAGGTCCATTAATTGAACAAGGATTTTTTATTATTTCAGATAGATATTGGCATAGCAATTTTGCTTTTCAGCATGCACAAGGAATTTCATATGAATATATAGCAGACCATAATAAATTTGGAATAAGGGTTCCTGATTTGACTTTTTTATTAGATGTGCCTGTTGATGTTGCTTTTTCTAGATTGGATCAGAGAGATGGAGAGAAAAGAAGAAAATTTGATTCTCAGAGAGGATTTATGGAGCAAGTTAGAAAAAATTATTTAGAGCTTCATTTAATTTTGCCTGCATTAATTGGGGATAGGAGCATAGTAACAATTGATGGAACCTTGCCCGTTGAGCAAGTTAGTGCTGAAATTCGCAAAGAATATCTTAAAAGATTTGGATAATTATAAAAATACAATAAAGTTAAATAAAAAATGGAAATAATAAAAGCAAAATTTAAGAGATTAAGGGAAGGAGCTATTTTGCCAGTTTATGCACATAAAGGAGATGCTGGAATGGATTTTTATGCATGTTCAGACTGCACTATAAAACCTGGAGAGAGAATTTTAATTCCTACGGGCTGGGCAATTGAATTGCCTGAAGGTTTTGTTTCTCTAATATGGGATAAATCTGGAAATGCAATTAAAAGAGGATTAACTGTTTTGGGAGGAGTGATAGAACATACATACAGAGGAGAATATGGAGTGATATTACTTAATACTTCTAATGAAATTCATGAGATAAAAAAAGGAGATAAGGTAGCACAATTATTAATTCAGCCAATATGCACAGCAATGGCTGAAGAAGTTTCTGAATTAAGTGAGACAGCCAGAGGAGAGGGAGGGTTTGGGTCTACTGGATTAAAATGATTATTGGATTAACAGGAAGCTTAGCAGCTGGAAAAGGTGTTGTTTCTGATTTTTTTAAAGAGAAAGGATTTGTTTATCTTTCCCTTTCAGATGAAGTGAGAGAAATAGCAAGGCAGAAAAAAATTGAGATAACAAGAAAAAATTTGCAAGATCTTGCCAATGAGCTAAGGGATAAAAATGGGGCAGGTTATTTTGCAGAGATAATTTTAAATAAGGCAATAAATCAGCAATATAAAAAAGCGATTGTAGACGGAATAAGAAATCCTGCTGAAATTGATGTTTTGAAAAAGCTCAAAGATTTTTTCTTAATTTCTGTTGATGCTGATTCTGAATTAAGATTTAATAGGCTTGTGAATAGAAATAGAGAGAGTGATCCAAAATCTTGGGAAGATTTTTTAAATGTTGATAATAGAGACAAAGGAATGGGTGAAAAGGAAACAGGTCAGTGTGTTGGAAAATGTATGACTCGAGCAGATTTCATATTAATTAATAATTCAACTTTGGAAGAAGCTAAAAATCAAGTAGAAAAAATATCTGAAGAAATTGAAAAAAGAATTCCAAGACTTACATGGGATGAATATTTTATAGAGATTTGCAGGGCAGTTGCATTAAGGGCTACATGCAATAGAGGAAAAGTTGGATGTATTATTGCTAAAAATAAGCAAATTCTTGTGACAGGTTATGCTGGAAGCCCAAAAGGCCTACCTCATTGCGATGAGGTTGGGCATCAAATGAGAAAAACTATTCATGAAGATGGAAGAGAGACAATGCATTGTATAAGAACAACTCATGCAGAGCAGAATGCAATTTGTCAAGCAGCTAAACTGGGAATTGCAATTGATGAATCTACATTATACTGCAAGATGACTCCTTGCATAGCTTGTGCAAAGATGATAATTAATGCAGGAATAAAAAGAATTGTATGTGAAAAGAAATATCATGCAGGCCAGGAATCAGAGGACTTATTTAACCAATCAGGCATAGAAATAAATTTTTTAAGCAATGAGATAGAAGCATATAAAAATCAAAAATCAGATAAAAAAGATTTATAAACGCAAATCTTCTATGGATGATTATGCATTTTAGTAGAGCGAGAATAAAAAATGATGTTTCAAGAGCGTGTTTTAGAGATAGATGAGAGTAATTATGAGGATATTCTAAATAAAGAGCTTGTGGTTTTGCAATTTTTTTCTGATTGGAAGATGAATTGCTTGATGACTTTGCCGATGGTTGAAGATATTGCAAAAGAATTTTGCGAGAAATTTCCAGAGTTATGTTTTGGACGCGTAAATGTTGATGAATTTGAAGAATTAGCTGAAAAGCATAGAATAATTAATGTTCCAACAATTATTTTTTTAAGAAATGGCAAGCCAATTGATAGGATTGAAAGTTCATTGCAAGAAGAATTTTTAAGAAATAAGATTTCTGAGGTCTGCACCAGTTGTGGCTTTAGTGTATAAATTGGGTTTGTGATATTAATGGAATTATGAAGCATTCAAATCCTCAAAGAATATGCTATCTACGATAGCATTATGGCCCCAAAAAATTTTGCTCTTGCAACCAAATAATTATTATTGCTGATGCAATCTTTATTCAAGAGCGAAATTTTTTTCGAGGGGATTTTGCTCACAATCTGCGCCTCTTCTTTCTTTGTAAAGAAAGAATTGGGCTGTCAAGAAAGAAACAGATAGTGTGAGGCCAGATTGCTCGACCCCTGAGTTTTGAATTAGCAGAATTATGAAGCATTCAAATCCTCAAAGAATATGCTATCTACGATAGCATTATGGCCTCGAGGGGATTTGAACCCCCGACACCTGGCTTTCTTCTTACCCTCTTAATAAGGGAGGTAGTAAAAGGAGGAACCTTTGGTTCTTCTTTTCACTTAAAAGGCCAGTACTCTAACCGGGCTGAGCTACGAGGCCATGGTTCGACTATTTTACTCTCACACGCCAACTATTTGCGAACCATGGGCGGGGAGAGATTATATCTCAAAATAGGAGATATATCAATCAAATAAAATCAATTTAAAAAACTTGGGGTAACAGGAGATACAAACAAAGCTTTTTATATAGAACCTAAAAAAACACAAGCTTTAAAAACCTATTTTTTGATTGATTAGTATAATAAACTAGCTATTGCTATCCCCCAGTGGGAAATTTAACGAGTTAATCTCGATAAAAATAAAAAAGCATAAGAAATAAATATGCACTACCTTCAGCCAAAACATTCAAAATTATCCAAAGAGGAAAAGACAAAGCTACTTGCAAAACTTAATATTTCTTTATCACAATTGCCAAAAATTTTTCAAAGTGATCCTGCAATTATAAATTCTAATTTTGAAATTGGAGATATTATAAAAATAGAGAGAAAAGATGAGGAAGGAAATGTTCAGGAATACCTTAGGGTGGTTGTAAGATGAGCCAACATATACTAATTAATGATTTTTTAAGAACTCATTCATTAGTTGAATCTAACATAAGATCATTCAATAATTTTATTGAAAAGAGAATGCAGGAAATTGTTAGTGAATTGTCTGAAAACTTGATTGCAGAGGATTTTGAAATAAAACTCGGAAGAGTAATAATGGGAAAACCCGGAATTGTTGAAGCAGATGGTAGCACCAAATTAATAACTCCTGCAGAAGCAAGATTAAGAAACTTAACTTATTCTGCTCCGTTAAGAATTGAAATTTCTATAAAATATGAGGGTCAGACAGAAACAGCAGAAGTAGAACTTGGAAAAATTCCAGTAATTGTCAAGAGCAAGGCTTGTAATTTGTGGGGCAAAACCGAAGATGAACTAACAAAAATGTATATAGATCCAAAAGATATGGGTGGATATTTTATTGTTAATGGTAATGAAAGAGTGATGGTTATGGCTGAAGATTTAGCTTCTAACCAGGTTTTTATTGACAAGTCAAGAGGAAAATTGTTATTAAGGCTTTTTTCTCAGAGAGGAGCTTATAAAATTCCTATATCAATTTCAGAAGATGCAGAAGGAATATTAGAAATATCTTTTTCAAGGTTTAAACATGTGCCACTTTTTGTTTTGTTAAAGGCTTTGGGATTAACAAGTGATGCTGAAATCTCTCGGCTAATCGGAAAACAAACAGACAGCTTAATCGTAAATCTTTATGAATTTGCTAATGTATTAAATTCAGAAGATGCATTAATGTTCGTTGCTGAAAAGACTGCATTACAAGGAACTAAAAAAGAAATGCTAGATCGAGTAAAGCAAAGAATAGACTCTTACTTATTACCCCATGTAGGATTAAAAAAAGATGCAAGGGTTGAGAAAGCAAGGACATTATGTAAATTTGTAAAACAATTTTATTTAGCAAAAGAAAATCAAGAGCAGGCCATAACAGATAAAGATCATTATTCAAATAAAAGAGTAAGATTGTCTGGAGATTTGCTTGCAGATTTATTTAGAGTTAACCTTAATATCTTATTAAGGGAAATTCAGCATTCATTGCAAAAAACAGTAAAGAGAAAAAAATTTTATTCAATTAAAACAATTGCGAAATCTACTTTATTTTCCCACAGAGTTGAAAGTGCAATTGCAACAGGTGCATGGATTGGAGAAAGAAGTGGCGTAACTCAAAATATGGACAAGACAAATTATCTTGCTATCTTGTCACAATTGCAGAGAGTTGCTTCTACTTTATCTGGTGAGCAGGAAAATTTTGCAGCAAGAACAGTTCATCCTACTCATTATGGAAGATTTTGTCCAATAGAAACTCCGGAAGGAACTGAAATTGGATTAAGAAAAAACCTTGCAATGCTTTCAAGAATATCCACAAGACCGGAAATGGAAGATGAAAAAATAATTTCTTTTTTTGAGAAAAATGGCGTGGACAAGGAAGGAAAAAATGGAACAGATATATTTTATAATGGGAGATTTATCGGAAGTGTTGTTAATCATGAAGAATTTATAAACTTTGTAAAAGAAAAGAGAAGGACAGAATTACTGCCGATAGAATTAAGCATAAGGCTTGATAAAAAACTGGACAATCTTTTTATTTCAACTGAAATAGGGCGTGTTCTTAGACCATTGATTGTTGTTGATGCTGGAATTCCAAGATTAAAACAAGAGCATTTAGAATTAGTTCAATCAAAGCAATTAAAATGGGAAGATTTAGTAAAGCAAGGAGTTATTGAATATATAGATGCTGCTGAAGAGGATGATTGTTTAATAGCATTGTATGAAAATGAATTAACTCATGAGCATACGCATTTAGAGATAGACCCTATTGATTGTTTGGGGATTGTTACAAGTTTAGTTCCGTATGGAAATCATGATCAGTCTGCTAGATTAATGAGGGGTTCAAAAACACAAAAGCAATCTCTTGGAATTTATGCTGCAAATTTTCCAGTGAGAGTTGATACAGATGTTTCTATTTTACACTATCCCCAAAAGCCATTAGTAAGAAGTTTTGTTTATGATACATTAAACATTTATCCTTCTGGACAAAATATAGTTGTTGCGATTATGCCTTATGAGGGTTATAATATGGAAGATGCAATTGTATTAAACCAAGCATCTGTTGATAGAGGTTTTGGTAGATCTACATATTTTAGGCCATACGACTCTGTTGAATTAAATTATGCAGGCGGATTAAAAGATGAAATTTGTATTCCATCAAAAGATGTATCTGGATATAGAACAGAAGAATCTTACAGATATCTTGAAGATGATGGGATTGTTTATCCTGAAGCAAATATGGGTGAAAATGATGTTGTTATAGGAAAAGTCTCACCTCCAAAATTCTTATCTGAAGCACGAGAAATATCCATACAGACAAAAAAAGAAAATTCATCTGTAATCAGGCAAGAGGAAAAAGGAATTGTTGATGGTGTTTTTATTACACAAGATGCTGAAGGAAATAAGATTGTTCAGATTAGGATGAGGGATTTAAGAATACCTGAATTAGGAGATAAATTTTCAACACCACATGGGCAGAAAGGAACAGTTGGGTTTATCACAAAAGAAGATGACATTCCATTTTCTGCAAAAGGAATTAAACCTGATTTGATTTTTAATCCACATGGTATTCCATCAAGAATGACTGTGGGTTATTTGTTAGAGTTATTAGCTGGAAAAGTTGGTTCATTATCCGGAAAGATAATGGATGCTTCTGCATTTTCTGGAACAAAATTAGACACACTAGAAGACCAGCTAAAGTCTTTAGGATTTAGATATGATGGGAAAGAGATATTATATAATGGAATTACTGGCAAAAAAATGGCGATGAAAATCTATATTGGAAATATGTATTATTTAAAATTAAAATATATGGTAGCTGATAAGATGCATGCACGTGCTTCTGGCAAGATTGCCCTATTAACAAGACAGCCAATTGAAGGCCGTGCTCGTGGTGGTGCATTAAGATTAGGAGAGATGGAGCAAGAAGCATTAGTTGCACACGGAGCAAGCTTGCTATTAAAGGAAAGATATGATTCTGATAAGGTCATTATTCATATATGCACTCAATGTGGAGCTATTGTTATAGATGATAAGATTCATAATAAAATTGTTTGTAGCTTATGCAACTCTACATTAGTTGAGCCTGTGGAGATGTCGTATGCATTTAAATTATTGCTTGAAGAATTACAGGGAATGCATATTTTAACTAAATTTGAATTAAAGAATAAATATGAATAAGACTTTGAATCAAAGACAATGGGAAGAAACAATCTGTCCCAGAGCATATTTCGGTTGTTTGGGTGCAAGAGAGGAAGATTACTTTGATAAAATTTGTTCAGGTAGTTATTGTAACTGTTTAGCAAGAAGTTTACTTGTTAATTTAAATACTGAAAGAAAACCTGAAGGTTTAGATGTTTCAGGAAAAATTTGGGATGACTGGGTAAGTGATGATTGGAGACCAGCACCTGATTGCACGATTGCAGATGGAGGACACAAAAATGAAACCAATTAAAAAACAAGTAAAGGCATTGCAATTTGTGCTTGCAAGCCCAGAACAAATAAAGAAAATGGCTGTGGCAAAAATTGTAACTCCAGAATTATATGATGTTGATGGTTATCCTGTTGATGGGGGATTAATGGATTTAAGGTTGGGTGCAATTGACCCAGGAGTAAGATGCAGAACTTGCGGAGGAAGATTAAAAGAATGTTTGGGTCATCCAGGAATGTTGGAATTTGCCAGGCCTGTTTTGCATATAAAATATATTCAGATTATGGAGTTGGTTTTAAGATCAACTTGCGAGGCATGTGGAAGGATCTTGCTTAATGAAGATGATTTTAAAAAAGATCTTCCAGCAAGATTAAAAAAAGCAAAAGATACAAAGAAATGTCCTTATTGCGGGCTTGTTCAGGAAAAAGTGAAATTTGAGAAGCCATCTAGCTTTAAGGTCGGAAAAAGAAGAATTTTCCCATCTGAAGTAAGAGAAAGACTTGTAAAAGTAAGAGATGAAGATTTAAAGTTGTTAGGATTAAATGCCAAGACAATGAGGCCTGAATGGGCAATTTTGACTGTATTGTTTGTTCCACCTGTTACAGTAAGGCCAAGCATAACTTTAGAAACAGGCGAGAGAAGTGAAGATGATTTAACTCACAAACTATCTGATATAATAAGAGCAAATCAGAGATTGTGGGAGAACTTGAATGCGGGTGCTCCTGAAGTTATTATTGAGGATTTATGGGATTTATTGCAGTATCATGTTACAACATTTTTTGATAATAGCATTGCAAAGATACCTCCTGCAAGACATAGAAGTGGGCAACCATTAAAAACAATAACTGAAAGAATTAAAGGAAAAGAAGGAAGAATCAGAAAAAATCTGGCTGGAAAGAGAGTTAATTTTTCAGCAAGAACAGTTATCTCTCCTGACCCTAGCTTAAAATTAAATGAAGTAGGAATTCCATTTGAAGTTGCGAAGATAATTACTGTTGCTGAGAAGGTTACTTCTTTGAATATAGAAAGATGTAAGAAATTAATTTTAGCTAAAGAATATCCTGCTGCAAATTATGTAATAAGGCCTGATGGAAAAAGAAAGAGAATTACAGATGACTTAAGAAATGAGATTTCAGAGGAAATTCAACCCGGCTATATTGTTGAAAGACATTTACAAGACGGAGATATAGTTTTATTTAACAGGCATCCATCTCTTCATAGAGTTTCTTTAATGGCCCATTTTGTTAAAGTTTTACCATACAGAACATTCAGATTCCATCCAGCTGTTGCGTTCCCATATAACGCAGATTATGATGGGGATGAAATGAATATTCATGGCCCGCAGACTGAAGAAGCAAGAGCAGAAGCAGAAGTTTTACTTAATGTTGAATCAAATTTAATGTCTCCAAAAAATAATTCAAATATGCTCGGGTGCATAGCTGATGCGATTACAGGCAATTATATTCTAGGGGAAAGTGAGCTAGATAAAGAGGATGCAATGCAATTATTATATGAAGCGGGAGTTTTGCATAAAGTTCAGTTATCAAAGACAAATTCTGGCAAGGATATTTTTATTAATGTTCTTCCAAAAGAAATACAGAATTTAAAACTTGGGATTATTGATTCTAAGATCTTTGGTGTTGAAGAAGGACAATTGATAAAAAGAATAGATAAAGAGGTAGGAAGAAAAGAAACAATTAATACATTAAAAGAAGTTTTCTCGCTAGGAACAACTTTCTTGTCGAGAAATGGATTTACTATCTCTGTAGATGATTTAGATGTTTCAGATCATGTAAAACAAATTACAGACAAAATTATAAACGATGCTGAAAAGAGAACAGAAGAAATAATAAGGTCTTATCATGATAAAACTTTAGAGCCATTGCCTGGCAAGTCTTTAGAAGAGACAAGAGAAATAAAGATTCTGCAAGTTTTGAATGAGGTCAGAACAAATATAGGAAAATCAGTCAAAGAAGAGTTTCCTAAGACAAACCCAGTTAATAAGATGATCACTTCCGGAGCAGGAGGTAATATGCTTAATATTACGCAGATTGCTTGTGCTGTTGGTCAACAAGCTCTTGGAGGAAGAAGAATTAATTTTGGGTATACTGATAGAACACTTTCATTTTTCAAGAAAAAAGATTTATCTCCGAAAGCACATGGGTTTATTTATCATCCATTTATTAAAGGATTGAGACCAGAAGAATTCTTTTTCGGAGCAGTTACAGGAAGAGATGCATTAATGGACACTGCATTAAGAACTCCCAAATCAGGTTATTTATACAGAAGATTAGCAAATGCATTGCAAGACTTAAGGATAGAATATGATGGAACAGTAAGGGATGCATCAGGAAATATAGTTCAATTTATTTATGGGGGAGATGGGTTAGATGTATGTGGATTACATAAAAATCAAAAAATCTGCCCTGGAGAGGCAATAGGAATTGTTACTGCCCAGTCTTTTGGAGAGCCATCTACACAAATGGCTCTGAATGTATTCCACTCTGCAGGAGTTGCAGAGATGCAGATTACACAAGGACTTCCAAGATTAATTGAAATTCTCGACGCAAGAAAGAAGCCATCTACACCATCAATGGAGATTTATCTTGATAAAGAGCATAATAATGAAAAAGATTCGAAGGTAGTTGCTGAAAAAGTAAGAGAAGTTAGATTGAAAGAAATTGTTTCAGAAATAGGAATTAATTTCAGTGATAAAAAACTTGAAATAAAAATTGATGCAGATTCATTAAAATCCGCCCATCTTGGACTTGATTCAGTTATAACTATATTGGGAGAAAAAGGATTTAAGGCAAAGAAACGAGAGGCTGGATTTTATATTGACTTGAAAAGCAATTCATTTAAGGAGATCTATAAGATAAAAGAAAGAGTAAAAGAAGTATTGCTTGCAGGAATAAAAGAAATTAAGCAGATACTTGTTGTTAAGAGAGACAGAGATTATGTTATTCTTACTGCAGGATCAAATCTTGCAGATATTATTAATTTTAAAGGTGTTGATAAGGATAGAACTGTTTCAAATGATTTGCATGAAACTTGTAATGTTTTAGGAGTAGAAGCTGCAAGATTAACAATAATAAAAGAAATTCAGAAAGTTATAACTTCGCAAGGATTAGATATAGACAAAAGACATTTAATGCTTGTTGCAGATACAATGACAGCATCTAGCAATGTTAAAGGAATAACTAGAATGGGGATTATATCTGATAAATCTTCGGTGCTGGCAAGAGCAACTTTTGAAGAGCCAATAAAGCATTTTGTTTCAGCTACAAAAACAGGAAAGAAAGACAAGCTTGCGAGTGTTATTGAAAATATAATATTAAATCAACCTGTTCCAGTCGGAACAGGCCTGCCTGGTTTGCTAGTAAAAGTTACAGGGCCGTTGGCAGAGCAGAAGAAAAAATGAGTGTAAAAGAAATTTTAGAGGGAATTAAGAAAGGAAATGTTTTATTTGGGATAAAAGAAACATTAAGGTTTTCAAAGAAATCAAAAAAGGCAAAATATAAAGTTTTTGTTGTTCAAGATGCAAGGGAAGATACTTTAAAAAAATTAGAAGAGAACAAAATAGATTTTTCTAAGATAAAAAACAAGGAAGATGTTGCGAAAGAGTTAAACTTGGGATTTGAGTGTGAAACTTTTTTAATTAAGTAATATGGGCAGTAATACAATCGATATGCAGTTAATGAGATATATTAATTTATTTGAACGAGTTTGTAGAGTAACTACAAATAAATGCTTTGTTTATAATAACACAATATTTTTTGCAGTATCTCCTGTTTTAGTTTCAAAGGCAATTGGAAGAGATGCTGAAAATGCAAAAAGGCTTTCAGAAATATTGAGAAGAAAAATAAGAGTTATTTCCTTAGAGGAGGATATTTCAAGATTTATCAAGAGTATTATAGAACCATATGAATTTATTAAATGTGAGACAAAAAATAATTGTATAGAATTAAGTGCAAATAAGCAGAATAAAGCAGGCATAATTGGAAGGAACAGGCAAAGAGAACAAGAGCTAGAGGATATTTTAAAAAAGTTTTTTGGAATTGAAAGATTGAGGATATTATAAGAGTATAGTAAGGTAAATGAAATTAAAGTGATGTAATTTTGAATAACTATCAGGAATTAATGAAAATTGCACACCCAAATTAATGGTAATAGCTAATTTTTCTATCAGGATTTGTTCTATTAATTAATAGGGAGAATATAAAACAGCGAAGCTACTAAAATTTAATGACGGGTGTTCTCATTTAATTATTAATAAGTGAGTTAAAGGCTACTACTAAAATTACCTTGTAAACTATTTGTCCGAAGGACTTTTTTAATCAAGCCCTTAAAAAACTAAGATTTAAAAACCTATTTTGTGAGGATATTTAATGGGATTAATGAGTGCAAGAAAACTAAGAAAAGCAAGAAAAAAATTTCAAAATAATAAATTGCCTTGGAAAAAGAAAAAGTTAGGATTAAGATTAAAGTATGATCCTATTGGTAGGTCTAGCCAGGCTAAGGGACTTGTGCTGTCAAAATTTCAATTAGAAGCTAAACAGCCAAATTCTGCAATGAGAAAATGCTGTAGAGTTCAGCTAATTAAAACAGGAAAACCGGTTGGGGCATTTATTCCTGGGAATTTAGCCCAGAAATTTATTGATGAGCATGACGAGGTTATAATTGAAAGAATTGGCGGAAAGCAGGGAAAAACAAAAGGTGATTTATCTGGAGTTAGGTTTCAAGTTATAAAAGTAAATGATCAGCCATTGAGAAGATTATGGAAGGGTAAGATTGAGAAGGGTAGAAGATAATGGTAAAAATATTTGATTTGTGGGATATATCTGGAGTTGAGATAAAAGATATGGGATTAAAAAGAGTGATAAATCTTGATGCTAAATGGCTTATTAAAAGTCATGGGAGAAACAGAGATGATTTTGGAAAATCAAAAGTTAGTATTTTTGAAAGATTGGTTAATATTTTGCAAGTTCCTGGTTCAAGAGGAAAAAAGCACAGAATTATGTCGCGTTGGGTTACTGGAAAATTTTCAAAAAATACAAAAATAGTTCTTGATGCATTAAAAATAGTTGAAAAACAAAAAAAAGAAAATCCTGCTGTTGTATTAATAAGGGCGATTGAAAATGCCGCTCCAAGAGAAGGTGTTACTGCAATTGAATATGGGGGAGCAAGGTATCCTCAAGCAGTTGATATCTCTCCGATGAGAAGATTAAATTTAACATTAAGATTTTTTGTTCATGGAGCTTACGACAAGGCATTTAATAAAAAAGCAAGAATTGCAGAAGCTCTGGCAAAAGAAATAATACTTGCTGCTGATGGCTCTTCTGAAAGTTATGCTTTGCAGAAAAAGAATGATTTGGAAAAGCAAGCTGATGCTGCGAGATAAGTATTCTTACCAAGTAAGAAATAAACACATTTTCTTTTAATCTTTCTTACCAAGTAAGAAATAAACACATTTTCTTACCATATAAGAAAATTTATAAACAATAGAACATTCTTTTATTAATGGATTTAAAAAAAGAGATTCTAGAAAAAACAGCAAGAGAGTATTATTCCTCTGGAAATGAAGAATTTAATAAATTTAGATATAATTCTGCAGTTGTTTTATTTTTTAAAGCATTGGTAGCATTTACTGATTTGTATATTCTGCAAAAAATAGGACAAACTCCTTCTTCGCATACAGATAGATTTAGAATATGCCAAATTAACTTTCCTAAGATTTATGATTTATTAGATAAAGATTTTCCATTCTATCAGGACAGTTATAATGTGATTATGACTGAAGAGTTAGCAGAAGTAATTAAAGGAGACGCAGAAAAACTTGCACATGAAACTCAAACTAAATTATAGTAAGAATGTCCTGGATATTGTCCAGTTTGGGTCTTCTGTTTTGGCTGAAAGCAAGCCAAACGATATAGATATAGCGGTTATTTTTAAAAAAATAAGTTTAAATGACCAGTTAGAAGAAGCACAGAAAATAAAAAAACAGCTTGAAAAACATTTTGACTTACCAATACATATTAAATCTTATGATTTTGAATCATTTTTTGAAATTGGAAATTTTGCAAAAGAAGGGATTATGTTTTATGGAAAGAGCATTATTCATGGAGATTATTTCTCAAAACTACTTGGATTAATACCCAAATTGCATATTTATTATTTGCTCAATAAGCTAGATAAGAAGGATAAGGTTAAATTTAATTATCTTTTGTCTGGGAAAGGCGGAAATTATGGTCTTCTTAGAAATTTTAATGGAAAACTTTTGAGGCCTGGGCTGATCGAGATACCTCCAGAATATGAAAACATCTTTATAAATTCTATAAAGAAAAATATAGATTCTTTTGAATCTAAACATGTTTATTTGGAAGAGTAATCTGCGAGATAGCCAGATTTCTTTTTAAAAAAGAAGTCTAGGCTTCCAAAGAAAAAACTTTAAATACCATCGCCGCATAGATAATCTATGAAAAAAGCGGTTTTTATATTTTTTATCTTTTCATTAATATTTTTAACTAGTTTTGTTTCTGCTGTTTGGTATAATCCATGGACGTGGTTTGAAAAAGATGTGAAGATGAGTCCA
>Ga0172375_10002849_pt1 | contig 26661 bp, 26 predicted proteins | sample LakKiv1m_FD_114537 | JGI IMG/M metagenome (GOLD analysis project Ga0172375, IMG submission 114537) | Freshwater microbial communities from Kabuno Bay, South-Kivu, Congo - kab_092012_11.1m | ecosystem: Environmental > Aquatic > Freshwater > Lake | place: Democratic Republic of the Congo...
ATGTGGACGGCGCGTTGGTAGGGGGAGCAAGCCTGAAGGCAGAATCTTTTACCGCGATAGTCGTAAAAGCAAGCGAGGTTGTGAAATGATGACGTTTATAGTTATAGTTCATGTGATTGCCTGCGTAGTTTTGATTATCCTGGTTTTAATTCAACGCGGCAGGGGGGCTGGGCTGGTTGAGAGTTTTGCCGGGGTTGAGTCTATGTTTGGGACAAAGACCAGCGCTTTTCTTACCCGTACGACCACGATTATGTCCATAGTTTTCTTTTTGACTTGCTTGAGCCTGGCGGTATTGTCGGTTAAGCAAAGTAAATCGCTGATGCGCAGCGCCAAACCTCCGGTAAAGGTAGCGGCAAAAACCGAAGCGGCAAAGGCAGAGGTTGCTAAAACTGAAGCTGTGAAAGTAGAGCCAGCTAAGGCAGTCCCGGGGAAGGTTGAAGCGGTTAAGATAGAGCCTCCGAAAACTGAAGCAGTGAAGGCTGCGGGGGTAAAGGCAGAACCGGCTAAAGTAGAGGCAGCTAAAGCTGTAGCTCCGGCAGAGAAGACTAAGTAGGAGAAGGAAGAGCTGAATAACAGGTTAAGTTTGTTGATACCTTAAAAGGCTACCAGTTCAACTGGTAGCCTTTTTCATATTATACGATGAAAGATAAAAAACTTTTTTGGATATTTGCTTTAAGCAGCGCGGTTTATTTTACGCAAGGAATAGAAGGCTTGCCTGGCCAGGGGTTATTCTATTACCTTAAAGAGACATTACATTTCTCTCCGGAGAAGATAATGTTTCTTGGCAGCCTGACTACATTTGCCTGGATGGTCAAGCCTTTTATAGGCTATCTTATTGACCATGCATTTACCAAGAGATGCTGGATATTTATTTCTCTGGCCTTGGATATTATTTTTGTTTTATTTCTGGGGTTAATCCAGATGCCGCTTGTTTTATTAGTGGCCCTCTTAGCGGTTAATTCCGCAAACGCCGCATTCCGCGATGTGGCGGTTGACGGGATTATGTGCGTAGAGGGTAAAATCTACCAGGCTACCGGGAGAATTCAGAGTATCCAGTGGATTTCAATTTTAGTGGCTGGATTGTTTACCGGAATAGGCGGTGCCTTTATCGCCGAGAAATGGGATTATAGGGTAGGATTTTTGTGCCTTGTGCCGGTTTATTTATTAGTCGGATTATCCGCTTATTTTTATAAAGAAGAAAACAGCCGCAAGGCTTGCGCTTCGTTATTAACGGATTTAAAAAGCCTTTTTAGCGACAAGAAAATATTAATTATCGGATTATTTATTTTTCTTTATAAGTACGCTCCTTCTTTTGGTACTCCGTTAACTTTTATCCAGCGGGATACTTTTAAGTGGGGGAAGATGTGGATCGGTACGCTGGGAACTATTAGCACTATATGCGGCGTTATCGGGGCCATACTTTATTACAGGTTTAGCCAGAAGATAAATATGAAGAAGTGGCTGTATTTTTCGGTATTCTTAGGGGCATTGACTACCCTAAGTTATCTTTATTATACGCCGGTCACAGCGGTTGCCTATGATGTGGTGTATAGCGTATTGGGGATGTTTATATTTATTATGGTTATGGATTTTATGGCCAGGCATTCGGTTAAGGGTCTGGAGGCGACTTCATTCGCCCTTTTGTGCAGCATTAATAATTTATCCGTGGTGGCCGGAAATTTGTCAGGCGCATTTCTGCTTCCGCATATTGGATTAAAGTGGTTAATTGTTTTATCCGCGTTAACCAGCTTTCTTTGCCTGCCGTTGATTCGAAAAATAGAATAAAAGTTTTAAAAACAAACCAAGACGGATGCATTATTATTTATGTTGCGTTTTAACGGGCTATTTTATATAATATACTCATGATGGAAGCGCTTAGGCCGTATATACTTAGCTTTATTCCGCTGTTTGTGGCGGTGGACGCGATTGGGAATATCCCAATTTTCCTTTCTTTGGTAGAGGGATCATCAAAAAACCAGAGGAATAAGATAATTTTTGATGCAGTGATAACTGCTATAGCCGTAGCAGTTGTTTTTATGTTCATCGGTACATGGGTTTTCTCTCTCCTGGGCATAACCATCCCCGATTTTCAGATTGCCGGCGGGGCGTTATTGTTTGTTATTGCTGTGCGCCTTTTATTACCTGGGGCACAGAAGAGCGTATTGACCAGTTCTCATGATAAAGATATGGGGGTATTTCCTCTAGGGACGCCTTTGATTACGGGACCGGCGGTTTTGACTACCACATTGATGATGATGAACAGTTTTGGCGTTATGCCTACTTTGGTCGCGCTGGTATTAAATATGTTTTTTGTCTGGATTACTTTGGTTAAGACTGATACAATTATGAAAGTAATCGGCCCCAGCGGGATAAGGGCGTTTTCTAAGATAATATATATATTATTGGCGGCCATCGCCGTAATGATGATCAGGCACGGTATTATTGGAGCTTTTGTTAAATGATGCGTAAAGTATTAACATTTATTATGGCAGGTGGAAAAGGCGAGCGGCTTTTGCCTTTAACCAAAGACCGCACTAAGCCGGCAGTCCCCTTTGGAGGGATATACCGGATTATTGATTTTACCTTAAGTAATTGTATCAATTCAGGGCTGCGCAAGATTTATATACTTACACAGTATAAATCCGCGTCCCTGCAAAGGCATATCCGCCTGGGCTGGAATTTTCTTCCATCTGAATTAGGCCAATTCATAGAATTATTACCCGCGCAGCAGCGCATAGGCGATTCATGGTATCTTGGCACGGCTGACGCTATTTATCAGAACCTTTATGCCCTTGAGATGGACCGGCCGGATGAAGTTTTGATTTTAGCAGGTGACCATATCTATAAAATGAATTATTACTCTATGATTGATGTGCATCGCGAGCAGGATGCCGACCTTACGGTAGGGGTAGTGGAAATTGAAAAAAACAAGTCAAAGCATTTAGGAGTGGTTGAAGTGGACGCAAGCGGCAGGGTCACGGGTTTTTATGAGAAGCCGGCTAACCCTAAGACTATTCCCGGTAAGCCCGATAAAATATATGGCTCAATGGGGATTTATGTTTTTAATCAGTCTGTCTTGATGCAGGAATTGCTTGAGGATGCAAAAAACCATAAATCTTCGCATGATTTTGGCAAAGATATAATCCCGCAGATGTTGAAAAAAGGAATGAAGGTTGTGGCCTATAATTTCCGCGATAAAGACAGGAATGAAGAGTATTGGCGGGATATCGGGACGATTGACGCTTATTACGAAGCAAATATGGAGCTTATTCAAGTTAACCCTACTTTTAATCTTTATGATCAGGAATGGCCGTTGAGGACTTTCCAGGAGCAGTATCCTCCGGTAAAGACCGTGCACTCCGGAGATCGCGAAGAAGGCAGGGTTGGGTTAGTCCTTGATTCTGTTGTTTCGGAAGGCTGCGTAGTTTCCGGAGGCAGGGTGCAACGTTCCATACTTTCGCCTAATGTGCGGATAAATAGTTTTTCTGAAGTATATGATTCTATTCTGATGGAAGGTGTTAATGTTGGCAGGTATGCCAAGATCAAACGGGCGATTATTGATAAGGATGTGAGTATCCCCCAGGGGATGATCATCGGTTTTAATTTAGAAGAGGATAAAAAAAGGTTTTTCGTGAGTGATTCCGGGATTGTGGTAGTAGCGAAGGGGACGGAGATTAAGTAGGCAATGATTAGAAAAGCGAAAATAAAAGATATAAAGCAGATCCAGGAGTTAATTGCTTGTTTTGCCAGGCGGGATGAAATGCTGCCCCGTTCACTGAATGAGCTTTATGAAAATATACGTGATTTCTGGGTGTATGAAGATAAGGGCAGGGTTGCCGGCTGCGCAGCCTTGCATGTTTCATGGGATGATTTAGCTGAGGTAAAAGCTTTGGCAGTCGCTAAAAATAAACAAGGAAAAGGCATTGGACGTGACCTGGTGGCAGCCTGCCTTGCAGAAGCCGAGATTATGGGGGCAAAGAAGATTTTTGTGCTAACTTATAAGCCGGATTTTTTTAAAAAGCTGGGTTTTAAGAAAATTAAGCACGATGCCTTGCCGCATAAGATCTGGGCGGAGTGCATTAACTGCTGCAAATTCCCCAATTGTCAGGAAATTGCCCTGTTAAAAATCTTGTAAAATTTAAATAATATGATACAATTTTAAAACTTGTTACTAACAGGCCCTTTGTGGGCTGCACCCGGCCCGAGAGGAAGTGGCCGGCACCTTGTTTTAATGGAATAACAAGTACGACGCTCCTGCGTCGTGTACCCTTTGTGGGCAAGGAGGATAAGATGGATTATTTGTTGACCGATGAACAGAAGATGATTAAAGAATTGGCGCATAAGATCGCCGAAGATAAGATCCGCCCGGCTGCTGCCAAATATGATATTAGCGAAGAATACCCCTGGGATGTTTTGAAGATTATGGCTGAGTCGGATATGTTCGGTTTATTTATACCCGAAGAGTACGGCGGGTTTGCCAACAGCGTTATGAATTTATGCCTTGCTACTGAAGAGTTTTCCCGCGCCTGCGGCGGTATAGCTGTTTGTTATGCAGCAAGCGCCCTGGGTACTTTCCCGATAGTTTTATTCGGAAATGACGAGCAGAAGAAAAAATACCTTCCAGACCTGGCAAAGGGAAAGAAGGTGGCTGCGTTTGCAATTACCGAGCCGGAAGCAGGGTCTGATGCTTCTGGTATCAAGACCACTGCCAAAAAAGAAGGGGATTATTATATTTTAAACGGCCTCAAGCATTTTATTACTAATGGCGGAGACGCGGAAACTTATGTTGTAATTGCCATGACTAATAAAGAAAAAGGCGCCCGCGGGGCTTCCGCGTTTATCGTAGAAAAGGGGACTCCGGGTTTTACCTTTGGTAAGAAAGAGGATAAGTTTGGAATCCGGGCATCCAGTACGCGTGAATTGATTTTTACGGATTGCAAGATTCCTGCCAAGAACCTTCTTGCAAAAGAAGGCATGGGGTTTATTGTTACCATGAGGACTTTTGATATGTCGCGCCCGGGAGTAGCAGCCCAGGCTTTAGGTATTGCCCAGGGGGCTTTGGAATTGGCGGTAAAATATGTTAAAGAAAGAGTGCAGTTCGGTAAGTCCATATCAAGTTTTCAAGGTATTCAGTGGATGATTGCGGATATGGCAACTGAAGTTGAGGCAGCCCGCGGTTTAGTATATTCAACTGCCAGGATGGTAGATGCCGGATGTAAGGATGTGTCCAAGGAATCTGCTATGGCCAAGATGTATGCTTCTGATGTAGCAATGAAAGTTACCGTAGATGCCCTGCAGTTGTTCGGCGGATATGGCTATATGAAAGATTATCCGATTGAGAAATATGTGCGTGACGCAAAAATTACACAAATCTACGAAGGTACAAATCAGGTACAGCGCGGGATTATTGCTCTACAGATTATTAAGGAGTTAGCTAAGTAAGTTAGAGTAAGTATAAGTAATATTAAGTAAGTTAAAGTAAGTAAAGATAGGGGAAAATAAATGAATATTGTGGTATGTATAAAACAGGTTCCTGAAACCACCGAAGTGAGGATTAATCCGGAAACTAACACGCTTATGCGCGAAGGGGTAAAATCAATTATTAATCCTTTTGATATGTACGCGATTGAAGAGGCAGTACGACTCAAGGAAAGATTCGGTGGCAAGGTATCTGTTGTTACAATGGGTCCACCGCAGGCGGATAGCGCTTTACGCGAAGCAATTTCAATGGGCGCTGATGAAGGTTTCTTGGTTTGCGACCGGGCTTTTGCCGGAAGCGATACCTGGGCAACCAGCTATACTTTAGCCGGAGCGATTAAGAAAATCGGCGGATTTGATTTGATTATTTGCGGTAAGCAGGCATCAGATGGAGATACTGCGCAGGTCGGGCCTGGCATATCCACGCATTTAAATATCCCGCAGGTGACTTATGTTAAGAAAATTGAAGAGGCGACTGATAAGGTAATGAAGGTTGAGAGAATGCTGGAAGAGGGTTTTGAAATTATTGAGACTCCGCTTCCCGCGCTTTTGACTGTTGTTAAAGAAATTAACGAGCCAAGGATTCCTTCGTTAAGAGGGTTGATGAAAGCAAAGTCAGCTAAGGTTACCGTGCTTACCCAGAAGGAGCTGCAGCTTGACCCGCAGCAAATTGGGTTATGTGGTTCCCCTACTCAGGTGGTTAAGATTTTTACTCCTACTCCTAGGGTGGGAGGGCAGATGCTTACAGGAGAGGTCCCTGATATTGCTAAACAACTGGTGGATTTAGTTAAAGACGAGGTTAATTAAGATGTCAATTGCGATTATTATTGAGAAATGCACGGGTTGCACTCTTTGCGTAAAGGCCTGTCCTTTTGATGCTATACGCATAATGGATAAGAAAGCGTCTATTGATTTGCTGAAATGTACTCTTTGCGGCGCTTGTAAAGACGCCTGTAAATTCAAGGCGGTCCTGCTGGAGAAGACTCCTGCTAAATGCGAACTTCCGGATACAAAAGATTATAAAGGTATCTGGGTTTTTATTGAGCAGAAGAACGGCAGGGTGCAGTCGGTTTCATATGAATTATTAGGTAAAGCCCAGGAGCTGGCTAAGAAATTAAATTGCCAGGTGAGCGGTGTTCTGATTGGCAATAAATTAGAGGACCAGCTGGATGAGTTGACTTTCTGCGGAGCGGATAATATTTATTTAGTTGAGGATCCGGCGCTAGCGAATTTTCAGGATGAGCCTTATACAAATATTTTAGTGGAGTTGGTGAAAAAATATAAGCCGGAGATTCTTTTATGCGGTGCAACAAATATAGGCAGGTCCTTGATTTCGCGCGTAGCGATAAATATTAAAGCCGGTTTAACCGCGGATTGCACAGGTTTAGATATTGACCAGGATAAAAAAATATTATTGCAGACTCGCCCGGCATTCGGCGGAAATATTATGGCGACAATTATCTCTCCAAATTACCGGCCGCAGATGGCGACGGTAAGGCATAAAGTATTTACGCCTATGGCCGCGGATAAAAAACGCAAAGGTAAGATTATAAAAGAGAGTTTTGATAATTCGCTTTATGTTTCACGCACAAAGCTTTTAGATATTATTGAAGAGATTGAGTCAACTGTGAATTTATCCGAAGCGGATATTATTGTTTCCGGCGGACGCGGCATGGGGGGAGCGGAGAATTTTAAGTTGCTGGAAGAGCTGGCCCATGTTTTAGGCGCGGCAGTCGGTTCAAGCCGTGCAGCGGTAGATAGCGGATGGATGCCTTATTCGCATCAGGTCGGGCAAACCGGAAGGACCGTGGCTCCGAAGATTTACATTGCCTGCGGGATAAGCGGCCAGATACAGCATCTTGTAGGAATGCAGTCATCAAAGATTATTATTGCTATAAATAAAGATCCTGAGGCTCCGATTTTCAAATTAGCCACTTACGGGATTGTAGGTGATTTATTCCAGGTTGTTCCTGCTTTAACTCAAGCTTTCAAGACAGCGCTTAGAAAATAATAGGTTTAGTCAAGCATTATATTAAGGCTGGGTTTACTCTTAAAAGAGTAGATCCAGCCTTAACTATTTGATAGTATTTCTTAGGTAACATTATGTTAGCTAAAGGTTTACGTAAAGTGTCCATTTTGTATGATTTTGCAGTAGTTTGAACTATATTATACCTAATTGTAGCTATATGTTAAAGAATGTAAAGATTCTCCTTGACAAGTTTGCGTAAATTAATTATAATACGCACATAGTATTTAAGGAGATATTGTATGGTAAGCAGCAATTTGATGACTATAGAGGATTTGGCGGATTACTTAAAAGTAACCCGCAGGACTATTTACGATTGGTTAAAACATAACAAGATTCCGGCGCTGAAGCTCGTCGGGCAATGGCGCTTTAAAAAGGATAAAATTGATGACTGGCTTGAAGGCCAGCAGTCACAACCACATTAAATTAAGGGGGAATAAATATGTACTTTAAAAGATTAGAGCTTTTAGGTTTTAAATCATTTTGCGATAAGACTGTGCTTAATTTTGAGCCGGGGATTACGGCGGTAGTCGGGCCTAATGGCTGCGGCAAATCCAATATCTTTGATTCTATCCGCTGGGTATTGGGAGAACAGTCGGCAAAGTCTTTGCGCGGCTCAGAGATGCTGGATGTTATTTTTAACGGCGCGGATAATAAGGAGCCGTTAAGTATGGCCGAAGTCAGCCTTACTTTTGATAATACTACACGTTTTTTTAATGTTGATCATCCAGAGGTAATGATTACGCGCAGGCTTTTTAGAAGCGGTGAGAGTGAATATCTTTTGAATAAAGCCACAGTGCGGCTTAAGGATATCCTGGATTTACTATTAGGCACGGGTATTGGCGCGGAGAGTTATTCAATTATCGCGCAGGGAAAGATTGACCTGGTTTTAAGCTCCCGTCCCGAAGACAGGCGTATGGTTTTTGATGAGGCAAGCGGCATTAGTAAATACAAGGCCCAGAAAAGGGAGACTACCCGTAAGCTTGAGGAGACTGAGCAGAATTTACTGCGGGTAAATGATATCGTTACGGAGGTGAAACGGCAAATCGGCTCTCTTGAGCGTCAGGCGAATAAAGCCCGCAGGTATAAGGAGGTTTTTGAAGAATTAAAGTTAAAAGAAACCGATTTGGCGGTTATAGATAAAAAGAATTTCTTGATACAGAAGGATGAGATTGCCAGAGAGCTTGAGGATTTAAGGAAAGAAGATTTAGTTTTAACTGAGTCAGTCGCGGAGCTTGAGTCAAGAATTGCAAACCGCCAGTCAGAATTGAAGGAGTTGGAAGAAACCCTGATGGCCAGCCGCAGTGAAATACTTAATCTTGAGAATAGCCTGGTGCGTAATAATGAACATATCGCATTTAATCAGCAGCGCATCGTTGAATTGATTGAGAATAGCCAGGTTTTGGAGGGGCAAATTGAGCAATCTAAAGCCAAGCTCCTGCAGGATGAGGAAAAATTACAGAGGGTCCGCGTTGAATACGACAGCCTTAAGCAAAATATAGAAGATAAGCAATTTATTTTGGTTCAAAAGGAAGATGAGATTAATAAACTCAGCTCCTCCATTAAAAGTTCGCTTGAGGCTATTTCTGAGAGTAAAAAGATCATCCTGGATTTGGAAACCCGGATTTCAAATACGCATAATGAAGTAGGCGAGTTTAATTCTAGGCATCAGGTATTCCTGGCACGTAAAAAGAGGTTGGAGATTGAAAAGGCCAAGGTTTATGAAGAAAAGGTAATTGCCGAAGAGGCTTTAAATAAAGTTGCTCAGGAATTAGCCAGTACCCGGGAGTTAGTGGATAATTTTAAACAGAAAATTGGCAGCGTTAAGGCCAGCCTTGAACAAGAAGGGTTAAATTTGAACGGGATCAACCAGGAGATTACTAACCTGGAGAATGAAAAGCTTACCTTGGTTTCGCACAAAGAGTTCCTGGAGAAGCTGAAAAATAAGTATGATGATATCGGCGAGTCGCTTAACGCGGTGATTTATTTGGATAAGCTGCCTAAAGAGAATATTTCCGGCCTGGTAGTAAAGGTGCAAGATGGCGCCCAGCAGAGTGATGCGGGATTTAAGATAAGCGGGGAGGCAAAGCCGATTGAATTGGATACGCAGAATATCAGCGAAAAGATTTCCAGGATTGAAGAAATGCTGGGAGAATTAAGAAGCAGGAAGGTGCTCCGCCAGAGCTGCATTTCAGAATTAACTAAAATGAGCGAGGACTTAGAGCTGGAGCTGCGTAACCATGAGATTACTCTGGCGAATAAGGAATCCAACCATGCCACGATTTTAGAGCAGTTCAATAAAATTAAAGAGGAAGAGGATGTAATCGTTATGGAGTTAGGCGATGTAGCTCGAGAAATATCCGCGATAGAGCAGAATTTAGCTAACGCCCAGGAACGGCTCTTGAGTTTAAATAATGAGGAGAGAACCAGGCAGGATATGATCGTACAGGAGGAGGATAGTATTTCCTTGAACAGCAAGGCCAGAGAAGAAGTGTTGGTCCTGATTACTCAGACTAAGACGGAGATTGAGGCTTTAAATAAACGTTTTAGTTCTGACGCGGCGACATTAAAGATCCTTGATGATACTTATGCCCAAGATAAGGCCAGCCTTGAGAATATTGAAAGGCAGATAGCTGAATCTAAGGAACGCCAGCAGGGTTTAAGGGTTGAGATTATTGATTGCCAGAACAAGATTAATGAAGCTGAAGCGCAGATTAAAGATAAAAAAGAAGGATTGCTGGAGGTTGAGCTTAAATACAATGAAGTATCCAGCGGCACGGTGGGGGTGGTCAAGCAGATTGATGCCGGACGCAAGCAGCTGGAGCAGGTGAAAAATAAATTGCATGATTTAGAAATGCAGGGTAAAGATTTGGATTACCGGTATTGCGCGGTAAAAGAAAGGATGATCTCCGCCTATAAAATTGACCTGGATACGCTGGAGGATTTAAATAAGGAATTAGACCAGTCGGCCCTAGCAAATGAAATAAATGAGTTAAAACGGAAGCTGGATTCCTATGGTACGGTTAATTTGGTAGCGATTGAGGAGTATGATGAATTAAAACAGCGCTATGATTTTCTCATCCAGCAGCAGACAGACCTTTTGACTGCCAAGGAATCCCTGCACCAGGCGATCTTAAAGATTAACCGCACGACCAAACAGATGTTTATTGAGACCTTTGAAAAGGTGAAGGTGGAGTTTAAGAATTATTTCCGCCTGCTTTTTAACGGCGGCGACGCACAGTTGTTTCTGGTTGACGAAAACGACCCGCTTGAGTCGGGGATTGAGATTATCTGCAGGCCTCCGGGCAAGAAATTGCAGAATGTCCTCTTGTTGAGCGGCGGGGAAAAGAGCATGTCGGCAATCGCGTTAATCTTTGCTATTTTCAAAATCAAGCCTTCTCCGTTTTGTATCCTAGATGAAATTGACGCGGCGCTTGATGAGGCTAATGTAGACAGGTTCTCCAGGGTCTTGCAGGAATTTTCAAAGACTTCGCAGTTCATCGTGATTACACACAATAAAAAAACTATCGTTAATGCCAGCATTATGTATGGCATTACTATGCAGCAGTCCGGAGTTTCAAAAATAGTTTCGGTGAAATTGTCGCAGAATAAAGAAAAACAGCAGGAGCAGCAGCCGGTTGCAGCTTAAGCTAAAGGCGAGCAGCAGGTGATATTCTTGCCCTGGTTCTTGGCTTTGTAGAGGGATTGATCTGAAGAGGTAATTAATTCTGCAGGAAGCAGCCCATTCTCGGGGAAAGTAGCAATTCCCAGACTTACGGTCAGCGTTTTATTAGGAAAAATCTCTTCGTTTAAGAATGGGTATCTTTGAATATCCACTCGCAGCCGTTCAGCGATCATATAGGCTTCTTTTTGTTCGGTCTGGGGGAGGATTATAGTGAATTCTTCCCCTCCGTAACGGCAGACATGGTCCATCTTGCGTGATTGATTACGTAAAAGACGGGCTAGATCCTTCAATATCTTATCTCCTGCCTGATGCCCCAAGGTGTCGTTATAAACCTTAAAATTATCTATATCTACCGTGACTAAGCTAAGCTTGGTTTTAGTGGCTTTGGCTTTTTCCATTTCTGTTTGCAAGAGGTACTGAAAATATCCGTGGTTCCAGAGATTAGTCAGGTAATCCGAGTGCGCGCGTTCAGCAGTTAGTTCAAAAAGCTGGGAGTTTTCAATCGCCAGGCCTGCCTGGTTAGCCAGCATAGTAAGCATGCGGATATCGTCTTTAGTGATTGGGTCGTTAGTGATGAAATTATCCGCGATAATGATTCCGTTTACTCTGTCTTTTGCTTTTAAGGGGATAAGCAGGAGTTCGTTGCTTCCCAGTATTCTGATTACCGGAGAGTTTTGATATTTTTTGATAGCTTGGCCGGTTAAGTGCAGGGGCATGCCTTCCAGTACAGCCAAGGAAAGAGGATTTTCGTCTTTGTCCTGCATAGAAGCTTTGAGGTTTCTCACCTGGCGGTTAAAACCGGATTCTAAGACTGAGCTGGAATTCTTAAAGGCATTAATCAGGTCTTCAAGGTCCATTTTTTCTTCTTCAATTTTAGTCCAGGCCACATTAGCTTCTTCGCCGTTTTCCGGGCCGATGCCCATTTTCCCCTCAATAATTTTTTCTTTCTCGTTCACCAAAAAGAGCATGGCGCGGTTAAATCCCAGGCCGGTATGCGCAGTTACTCCCGTAAGGATGATATAGAGGATTTCGTCCAGCTTTAAAGTTGTGCGCATGGCATTGGAGATCTCATAGAGTATCCCCAGCTCATTTTTAGTGCGTTCAAGTTCAATTTTTAGTTTATTCAGCTCTTCCATAATGTTTTAAGCATACCATATTTCCTGCCAAAGTCAAGGAAAGGGGATGGTGTTAATTGATTGACATTGACCGGGGATTCTTATATAATTAAACCAATATTACGACACCCGGCCCGAGAGGAGTGGCCGGTGTGCCCTTTCTGGGCAAGGAGGAATAATGTCAAGATTATTAAGGGGTTTTTTATTAATTTCTTTTGTTTTAGTGTTTTTGGCACCGGTTGTTTTTGCCGAAGATATTACGATTACCACCTATTATCCGTCTCCGTATGGTAGTTACAGTTCTCTTTTTACAGATAAGCTTGGGGTGGGGGATAATAATAATGACGGCAGTTTTACTTCAGCGGATGTGCCTACTATTACCGGGTATGCCTGGATCAAGGGTAATGTTGGTATTGGTACGACAACTACAACTTATAAGCTTACTTTAAACGGCCAGCCTGGAGCTAATGGCTATACCAATTGGACAAATTATTCTGATCAAAGGTTAAAGGAAGATATTAAGGGGCTGGAAAACGGAATAATTGATAAAGTAATGAAGTTGAAGCCTTCTACATTTAAATATAATGATAAGTATTATCAAATTACAGGCTATTCTAAAGAAGACAAGAAGTTGTGCGGTTTCGTAGCCCAAGAACTCCAGGGGGTATTTCCTGAGATGGTGACGGAGCGCCAGATAGGAAAAGAAAGCTACCTGGATACAAATTTAACAAACTTACAGATTTATCTTGTGAAGGCTGTTCAGGAACAGCAGGATATTATTAAGGCTCAGCAGCTTGAGGTTGATGAATTAAAAGTTAGATTAGATAAGTTGGAAGGAAAGCAAGTTCAAGCCGAGAAATAAGAATTATAAGGTGCTTATCCTTGCTCGCTAATGCTCGCAAGGACTACGCTAGATAAAAGATTAAAGGTGCTTGTTTTTTTTTGTTTGTTAGAAATCCCTCCTTTTTTCGTCCATTAAGGCAGAAAGGAGGGATTTCTATTAGCAGGAATGTGGTTGACACTTAGGCGAGGGCGGGTTATAATATTTACTTAAATTTATATACTGGAGGTTAAAATGGCAGTTGAAAAGAAGTCACAAACTAAAGTCGAGATCCCGCTGAAAGCGGGGAAGGAAGAAATAAAAGAGACATCTGACAGGCATAAGGCGCTGGAGCTGGCATTAGCGCAGATAGAAAAACAGTTTGGCAAGGGGTCAATTATGAAGCTGGGCGCGCATACAAAGGCCAATGTTGAGATTATATCAACAGGCGCGCTTACATTAGACCTTGCTTTGGGTGTTGGCGGCCTGCCTCGTGGAAGGGTAGTTGAAATATTCGGTCCGGAGGCTTCTGGAAAAACTACTCTGACATTAACGGCGATCAGGGAGATCCAGAAAAAAGGCGGGGTGGCAGCATTTATTGACGCTGAGCATGCTTTTGACCCGACTTATGCCAAGATAATCGGTCTAAACTTAGATGACCTTTTAATTTCTCAGCCGGATACCGGCGAGCAGGCTTTGGAGATTGCCGAGACCCTGGTGCGATCTAATGCCGTGGATTTAGTGGTGGTTGATTCAGTGGCGGCGCTTACTCCGCGGGCTGAAATTGAAGGCGAGATGGGTGATTCACATATGGGTTTGCAGGCGCGTTTAATGTCGCAGGCCCTGCGTAAGTTAACCGGCTCAATCAGCAAATCGCGGACCACGGTAATTTTTATTAATCAATTAAGAGAGAAGATCGGGGTGATGTTTGGTTCACATGAGACTACCCCCGGCGGACGCGCGCTTAAGTTTTATTCGTCAGTAAGGTTGGATGTGCGCAGGATCGCCTACTTAAAAGAAGGAGATAAGGTTATTGGCAATCATGTCAGGGTAAGGGTGGTTAAAAATAAAGTAGCCCCGCCGTTTCGTGAAGCGGAGTTTGATATTATGCATAATGAGGGGATTGCCAAAACCGGGGCGGTTATTGACGCTTCAGTAAGCTTAGGTGTAATTGTTAAATCCGGGACGTGGCTTTCTTTTGAAGATAAAAAATTAGGCCAGGGACGGGATGCGGCAATAAAATTCTTAAAGGAAAATCCTAAAATACAGGAAGATATTGAAAAGGAATCGCGCAAGAAGTTCAGCCTCACCTAAGAGCCCGGAAAAAGCCAGGGAGTATGCTTTTTTGCTGCTTAAGTTTCGCCTGCGCAGCGAGAAGGAGCTTTTGCAGAGGCTAAGGCAAAAGGGTTTCCCTGAACATCTCTGCCTGGATACGCTAAATTTCCTAAAGGAAAGAGAATTTATCAATGACCGCATTTTTGCCAAAGGTTGGTTATCCAGCCGGCTTAAGCGGCCATTTGGCTTAAGAAGGATAAAGCAAGAGCTGTTTCAAAAAGGTTTAGATAAAGAAGTTATTGAAGAAACATTTGATTTGGTTAAAAATGGCTATGATGAAAGTGGTATCGTCAGGCAGCTTGTTGAACAAAGGTTTGCCAGGTTAAAAGGCGTAGAGCCGCTTAAGGCAAGGCAGAGGGTGTACGCATATTTGATACGCCGGGGGTTTTCTCCGGATGTAGCTGGCGAGGCAGTAAAAAAATATGACGGCGGATAGTTTAAGAGAAAAATTCTTAAGTTTTTTCAAGGACAAGAATCATAAAGTTGTTGAGAGTGATTCTCTGGTCCCCAAAGATGACCCTACGGTGTTGTTTACTCCCGCCGGTATGAACCAGTTTAAAAAAGAGTTTATGGGTTTTGATTGTGGATTTAAACGGGCGGCAACCGCTCAACGCTGCCTGCGTACGGATGATCTGGATAAAGTCGGCAAGACCAGCGCTCATCATACCTTTTTTGAAATGCTGGGTAATTTTTCCTTCGGTGATTATTTTAAGAGTGATGCGATTATCTGGGCCTGGGAGTTTTTAACCAAGGAGTTGAAAATTGACCAGGACAAGCTCTGGGTTTCGGTTTATCAGGATGATGACGAGGCTTACAATATCTGGAAAGATAAAGTTGGTATTCCCGAGGGCAAGATTGTAAGGCTTGGAGATAAAGATAATTTTTGGCCTGCTGAAGCTAAGGAAAAAGGGCCAAACGGCCCGTGCGGCCCCTGTTCGGAGATCTTTTATGATTTCGGGCCTAGCGTAGGCTGTGGGGAAAAGATTTGTGATCCGTCTTGCAGCTGCGGGAGGTTTGTGGAAATCTGGAACCTTGTTTTTACCCAGTTTAACCGCAAGGACGCTGGTGTATTAGAGCCTCTGCCGAACAAGAATATTGATACTGGTATGGGCTTAGAGAGGCTGGCCGCGGTTATGCAGGGAAAGCAGAATAATTTTGATACAGAATTATTCCAGCCGATAATTAATGAGATTAGGCGTAATATGGAGATTGAGCTTGAGGATAACAAGAAACTCCTTTACGCTGTTGCCGATCATTTGCGGGCAGTGGTCTTTTCAATATATGACGGAATATTGCCTTCTAATGAAGGAAGGGGATATGTAGTACGAAAAATAATACGTAAGTCAATTTTACATTTGAATAGCATCGGGATTAAGGAGCCTTTTCTTTATCGTTTAGTAGCAATAGTAGCTGAAATAATGCGCAGGCCTTATCCGGAGCTAACTAATCAGCGGGAAGAAATTGCCCAGATAATTTTAGCAGAAGAAAAAAACTTTATTAATACACTTAGTTCCAGTGAAGAATTATTCAAAAGTAAATTCTCTGAATTCACGGAGAAACCAAATCCTGAAGCCGTAGGCAATATAGCGTTTTTGTTCCATGATACTTATGGGATACCCTTGGAGCTGACCCGCCAGTGGCTGGATAAACATAGCATAAGTTTTTCACAAAAGGCATTTGACCAGGCTATGGAAGAGCAGAAGGCGCGTTCAAAGTCAGGCAGCGCGATGAAGGGCGATGTATTTGGCGCTAAGGGTCTGGGTATTAAAGTTAAAGATAGCAGGTTTGTTGGTTATAAAGATAATTCTTGTCAAGCCAATATTCTTGTAATTTTAAGAGACGGCAAAGAAATAGCTGAGGCTCAAGCAGGTGAAGGCTTGGAGATTGTTTTAGACCAGACTCCATTTTACGCGGAATCCGGCGGCCAGGTCGGGGATACTGGAAGATTAATAGACGGAAAGAATGTTTTTGAGGTCTTGAATACACAAAAGGTTGAAAATGTTTTCTTACACATCGGTAAAGTTAGTTCCGGGGTATTTAAGAAAGGGGATAAGTTAACCGCGCAGATAAATATTGAACGCAGGGCCAATATCGCCAGAAATCATACAGCTACGCATATATTACAGGCAGCCTTGCGTGAAGTTTTAGGAAATCATGTCCAGCAGCAGGGGTCATTGGTGGCTGAAGAAAAATTTCGTTTTGATTTTACGCATTTTAAGGGGTTATCCAAAGAGGAAATTGTCAGGGTTGAAGAGGTAGCCAATGGTTGTATCGCTAAAAAACAATCTGTAAGCTGCGATGAGATGGCTTTCAAGGAGGCGAAGAAGGCGGGCGCGCTGGCATTCTTTGAGGAGAAATACGGCGAAAATGTGAGGGTAGTGGCAATAGGAGATATCTCAAAAGAACTTTGTGGAGGCACGCATCTTGATAATATTTCTGAAATAGGCCTTATTAAAATAACCAGCGAAAGCTCGGTAGCCAGCGGCATAAGAAGGATTGAAGGGGTTACCGCGGGTTTTGCCGAAAAGTTTATGCAAGAAGAAAAACTGAAAGTTGACGAAGAATCTAAAAAGAAGAACAAGTTAAAGGAATTAAAAGAGCAGGAAAAAAAGCATTCCCTGGAGGTAAATAACCGCCTGCAGGATATTGTCCCGGATCTTATAGGTAAAGCAACGCAGATAAACGGGGTCAATGTGGTTATTTCTTTTCAGCCGGATTTGGATATGAATGGTTTAAGGCTTCTGGCGGATAAAATAAAAGAAAAATTAGAGAGGGGTATGGTTGCTTTAGGCTCTCAGGATAGCCAACAGGAAAAGGCATTTCTGGTTATTGGGGTTACCCAGGATTTATCATCCAGAGGCCTGGATGCGGGGGCATTGATTCGCCAGGTTTCTCCGGTTATAGGAGGCTCCGGGGGAGGAAGGCAGGATTTTGCCCAGGCCGGGGGGAGTAAGCCGGGAAATTTTACATTGGCATTTGAAGAATTAAGAGCTATAATTAAAGATCTACCTGTTGAAGGCAGGTAGAATAAGAGATTGCTTCGGCGCCTTACGGCGCCTCGCAATGACGATAAGGCTATGGCGCTTCGCAATGACGGGGGAAGTTGTGGCGATGAAAATAATTAAAGCAGCGAGTAAAAAATTAGACAAGATTTATACCCGTGGTTTGAGCCGGCAGGTTCGCGTTGAAGAAAAGGTTAGGAAAATTATTGATGATGTCCGCCTTCTCGGAGATGAGGCGCTGCTTAAATACACCAGGAAATTTGACGGGATAAAATTGATGCCCAGGCAGCTGAAGGTTTCTGAGATTGAAATCAGCGGGGCTTACGCTAATATCAGCCCGAATTTTGTCAGCTCACTGAAAGTAGTAATAGAAAACGTCAACCGTTTTTACCGTAAGCAGCTGCGTAAATCCTGGAGGATTAAAGGAGTTGAGGGCTCGGTGTTGGGGGAGAATTATACGCCTCTTGAGAAGGTGGGTATATATATCCCCGCAGGAACAGCGCCGTTAGTTTCAACTGTTTATATGACAGTCTTGCCCGCAAAACTGGCAGGGGTGAAAAAGATTGTCCTGGTAAGCCCGCCGGATAAAAATGGCTATATTAACCCGCATATCCTGGTAATTGCTGATCTTTTAAAGGTTGATGAAATTTACCGTGTCGGAGGGGCGCAGGCAATAGCAGCCCTGGCTTATGGTACTAAGACTGTGCCAAAGGTAGATAAAATTGTCGGACCGGGGAATATTTATGTAAGCGAGGCTAAGCGTCAGGTTTTTGGTTTGGTTGATATTGATATGATTGCCGGCCCTACAGAGCTGGTGATTATTGCCAATCGTTTCAGCGACCCCAAATTTATCATTGCCGACCTGCGCGCGCAGGCAGAACACGCAAAAGGCCTGGCGATATTGATTACAAATTCCAAGGCTCTAGCTAAAGAGGTAAGTTCACAATTGGACGGGGATAATGGCTATATTATCCTGACTAAGAATTTAGGGCAGGCTTGTGAAATTGCTAATAAGGTTGCTCCTGAGCACTTGGAAATCCTGGTTCAGAATCCGAAAGGTTTGGTCAAACACATAAAGAATGCCGGTGCAATATTCCTGGGGCCTTACAGCCCGGCTGCCGTGGGAGATTATGTTGCCGGGCCAAGCCATGTCTTACCGACAAGCGGCACCGCAAGGTTCTTTTCCGGATTAAGCGTATTTGATTTTGTGAAGAGCTGCCATATTATTAGTTATACTAAAAAATCGCTTGAGAAGATGCGCGAGCCGCTGGAGAAGATTGCCGGGATTGAAGGGCTGCAAAAGCATGTGGAGTCAGTAAAGGCGCGATTTATTTAAGGGGATAAACCCATGGAGATTTTAAAGAAATTATTTGGTTTAGGTAAGATTAATAATCGTAAGGCATCCAGGAGCAGGAATACCAAGGAAACCCGGATTGCTTTGAATTTGACCGTTGACGGAGAAGGCAAATCAAAAATAAATACGGGCGTAGGCTTTCTGGATCACATGCTGGAATTATTTTCATTTTGGGGGCATTTTGACCTGGAGGTAAAAGCCGAGGGTGACCTGAAAGTGGATATGCATCATACTAACGAAGATATCGGTATTGTTTTGGGCCAGGCTTTTAAAGAAGCCCTTGGGGATAAGGCGGGGATCAGAAGGATAGGTTACGCTTCCGTACCGATGGAAGAGGTTACTGCCAGTGTTGCGGTTGATATTTGCGGCCGGGCTTCGTTTAAGCTGGATTTATTAGGTAAGGCAGCAGCATATCCCTTAGCTCAGGCTGAAGAAAAATATAAGATGGAATATGCGGAGCATTTTTTTGATTCTTTGGCCCAGCAATTAGGTGCGAATATAAATATTAAAATCGAGAATCCTAATCCGGATTTACACGCGTCATTGGAGCCGGTATTTAAGGCTTTGGGTATTGCTTTGGATCAAGCCACGCAAATTGACCCGCGCAGGAAAGGCATTCCTTCTACCAAAGGTGTTATTGACTAATGAAGATAGCGATTATTGATTACGGCATGGGCAATATTCATAGCGTGTCCAAGGCAATTGAGCTTTGCGGGGCCAAGCCGGTTGTAACTAATAAAAAAATACATTTGAGTTCTTGTAAGAAGATTGTATTGCCGGGAGTAGGCGCGTTTGATGATGCGGTAGCAGAGCTGGAGAAGCTGGGGTTGATTCCGGTTATCAAAGAGCAGATTAAAAACAAGAAACCATTTCTGGGGATTTGTTTAGGCATGCAGCTCTTATTTGAGAAAAGCCAGGAGGCAAAGAGTAAAGAAGGCTTGGGGATATTAAAAGGCGGGGTAATTAAATTCAGCCCTAAGCTTGGCCAAAAGATTCCGCATATGGGATGGAATAATCTGGATGGTCTTTCCGGAAGCTGCCCTTTATTAAGAGGGGTGGGAGCCGATGAGCAGGTCTATTTTTGCCATTCGTATTATCCTGAGCCTTTAGATAGCAGCGTTGTTGCGGCTACCTGTAATTATGGCGTAAAGTTTGCCTGCGCTTTGGCCAGTGATAATATTTACGGTGTGCAGTTTCATCCGGAGAAAAGCCAGTCCGCGGGGCTTAAAATAATTAAAAACTTTGTAGAATTATGCTAATCATACCGGCGATAGATTTAAGGGCAGGTAGAGTAGTCAGGCTTTTTCAGGGCAGGTTTGACCGGGAGAAGGTTTATTCAAGCGATCCGGTTAAGGCGGCAAAACATTGGGCTAAACAGGGGGCAAAATTTCTGCATATTGTGGATTTAGACGGAGCCTCGGGAGGAAGCCCAAAAAATCTGGATGCCTTGAAGAAAATTATAGCCCAGGTAGGCATTCCTCTTGAATTTGGCGGCGGAGTAAGGAGTACGGAAACGATTTCAGCCCTGCTCTGCCTGGGAGTTCAAAGGGTAGTTTTGGGAACGCGGGCAGCCAATGACGCACAATTCCTGAAAAAAGCTTTTAAAAAATTCGCAGATAAAATCATTGTTAGTATAGATGCCAAGGCAGATAAGGTGTTGACGCAGGGATGGAAGGATACGGCTTCTAAAACAGTACTGGATTTTGCCGGAGAGCTAAAGAGCATAGGTTTTAAGCAGGTAATTTATACGGATATTTCCAGGGATGGGGCTTTGACCGGACCGAATATCCTCGGGATTAAAGAACTAATCCGTAAAACCGGTTTGAATGTTATTGCTTCCGGAGGGGTGTCAGATTTAAAAGATTTAATCAAGCTTAAAGGCCTGCAGAAAAAAGGCGTATCAGGCGTGATAGTCGGCAAGGCTTTATACGAAGGTAAATTTACTTTGGCTGAGGCCTTAAAAATAAAATAAAGGAGGCTAGCATGGGAAGGAAAGTATTGTTGTTGGGTTTGGTGGCGGTATTTATTATTTCTTTGAATGGATGTGCCAGCAGCAGAAATAAAGATTTAGAAATTCAGGGTTTAAGAAACCAGGTTACTGCTTTAGAATCACAAGCTCCCGCTAAAACAGAAGAAGCAGTTAGCGAACAGGCTGTGGCAGGTGTTGAGGATTTGGATAAAACCGGGGAGGTTAAAGACGGGCCTAGCCCCAGGCAGATCCAGGCGGCTTTAAAAAACGCTGGGTATTATCAGGGGGTTATTGACGGCAAAATCGGCAGGCAGAGCCGCCAGGCAATAAGGGATTTTCAAAAGGCCAATAATCTTTCAGTTGATGGAAAAGTGGGCAAAAAGACCTGGGCAGCATTGAGAGAGTATTTGCAGAAGAAAGTCAAGTAACATAATATGGGGCAGGTAGCAGGTAGTAGGTAGCAGTTAGGGCATCCTAAATTCTACCTACTATCTACTAACTACTGTTTTTACGTGTTGAGTAAGCGTATTATTCCTTGTTTGGATATTAAAGACGGACGCGTGGTAAAGGGAGTAAAATTCCTTGGGCTTCGCGATGCCGGAGACCCGGTTAGCGTGGCTAAGGCATATGATGCCCAGGGCGCGGATGAATTGGTTTTTTTGGATATTACTGCCAGTATTGAAAACAGAAAGACCTTGCTAGCACTGGTAGAAAAGATCGCCAGTAATATTTTTATGCCGTTTACAGTGGGCGGCGGCATAAGCGAGATTGATGATATCCGTAATATTTTAAATGCGGGGGCAGAGAAAGTTTCTCTGAATACACAGGCGGTTAAATTCCCGGAGTTAATCAGCAGCGCAGCAAAAAGATTCGGCAGCCAGTGTATCGTAGTGGCAATTGATGCTAAGAAGCACGGGGATTTCTGGGAGGTATTTATCAACGGGGGAAGAACTCCCACGGGGATTGATGCTGTGATCTGGGCGGAGAAGGCCGCCCGGCTCGGGGCGGGTGAAATTCTTTTGACCAGCATGGATTTTGACGGGACAAAAGACGGTTATGACCTTAAGCTGACAAGGGAAATTACATCTAAGGTGGGCATACCGGTGATTGCCTCCGGAGGGGCGGGGAAATTAGAGGATTTTTATAATGTTTTTGTGCAGGCCGGGGCGGATGCTGCTTTAGCCGCTTCACTTTTTCATTATGGTAAATTATCCGTAAAACAGGTAAAAGAGTATTTAAGTAAGAGAGGAATAAGCGTGAGGTTATGAAAAAAACGAAATTTAAATTGGGAAGTTTAAAGTTTGATAAGAATGGTTTAATTCCGGCGATAATCCAGGATTATAAGAATAGCCAGGTGTTGATGATTGCTTATATGAATAAGGAGTCGCTGCGCAGGACTCTGAAATTGGGCAAAACCTGTTTTTGGTCGCGTTCAAGAAAAGAATATTGGGTAAAAGGCCTGACCAGCGGGCATTTCCAGTTTGTTAAATCTATTGCCTATGATTGCGATATGGACGCGCTTTTAATCAAGGTGCGCCAGGTGGGTAAGGCTTGTCACACAGGCAATAGGAGTTGTTTTTATAGAAGGATTAAATGATTAAACCGGATTTAAAAGAATTCATAAAGCTAAGCAACAAGGGAAATCTGATCCCGGTCTATATGGAGGTTAATGCAGACCTGGACACTCCGGTTTCTGCTTTCCTGAAAATTAAACAGGGTGATTATTCTTTTCTTCTGGAATCAGTTGAAGGCCAGGAAAAGATCGCGCGGTACTCTTTTTTAGGGACTAACCCCAGTCTGATTTTTAAAAGCAAGGGCAGGCAGATTGAGATCATTGATACTGCTAAAAATAAAATCAGAAAGTTTGTTACTAAAGAAACCCCTCTCTATGAGATAAAAAAGATAATGCAGGATTTTCGCAGCGTAGAGCTTACTGGTTTGCCGCTTTTTTACGGCGGGTTAGTAGGCTATATGGGTTATGATACAGTAAGGTTTTTTGAGAGAATCCCCGATAAAAATAAGGATACCTTAAAAATTCCTGATTCCATTTTTATCCTCACAGATACAATTTTAATCTTTGACCGTCTCAATCATACCCTGAAGATCGTAAGCAATGTGATTTTGCCGAAAAATGCAGGGAATTTGAAGAAAAGGGAATTGTATAAACAGGCAATTAAGAAAATAGATTCTATTCACGGTGATTTTAACCGTTTTGTTATCCAGCCTAAGCCTGTAAAAAGCCCTGGGGAATCATTTGTTACCAGTAATCTTAGCAGGCCGGAATTTATAGCTATGGTTAAAAGGGGTAAAGAATACATAAAGAAAGGCGATATTATCCAGGTTGTTTTGTCCCAGAGATTCAAGGTTAAAACTCAGAAGGACCCTTTTGAAATATACCGGTCCCTGCGCAGCCTAAATCCTTCTCCATACATGTATTATTTGAAGTTAAAAGATTTTTCTATTGTCGGCTCAAGCCCTGAGATGCTCGTGCGTTGTGAGAATGGGGTGGTTGAAACACGCCCGATTGCCGGAACGCGCAGGCGCGGCAGGAATCCCCAGGAGGATGCCCGTTTGGAAAAAGAGCTTTTAGCTGATGAAAAGGAGAAAGCAGAGCATCTAATGCTGGTGGACTTAGGCAGGAATGATTTGGGTAGGATAAGCAAGCTGGGCAAGGTCAAGGTCAATGATTTTATGCGCGTGGAAAAATATTCTCATGTAATGCATCTGGTCAGCGGGGTAAGCGCGATGCTTGACAAAAAAAGGTTTGATATCTATGATGTGTTAAAAGCAGCTTTTCCTGCAGGCACTGTTTCCGGCAGCCCAAAGATCCGGGCGATGGAAATCATTGATGAGTTGGAAAATTTAAGGCGGGGATTATACGCAGGATCAATCGGGTATTTCAGTTTTTCTCATAATTTAGATACTTGCATAGCTATCCGCACAACCGTGATTAAAGATGGTTTTGCTTATGTACAGGCCGGGGGAGGGATTGTCGCTGACTCTGTTCCGGAAAAAGAATACCAGGAATCAGTGAATAAAGCTAAAGCTACAATGGAAGCAATCAGAGGTTAAGAAAGGAGTTAGTAAATGGCAGTACATATTCGTTTAAGGAGGATCGGAAAGAACCCTAAGGGTAAGCCGCATTTTCGGGTTACTGTTTTTGATGAGCGTAAAGGCAGGGATAGCCGGATAATTGAGGAGTTGGGTTATTACAAACCAACAACCGGAACGGCGGTCCTTAAAAAGGAACGCATTGCCGCCTGGGTAAAAAACGGGGCGCAATTATCGGTTACCGTGAAAAGTTTATTAAAGAAAGATAAAGGCCTGCCTGCCGGCAGGCAAGGAGCCTAATATGCCACAGTCAGGTGCAGCAAGCCCGTTAGTTCAGCTTTTCCCGTTAGTTTTAATTTTTGTTATTTTTTATTTTTTGCTTATCCGTCCGCAAAAGCAGAAAGAAAAAGAACATCAGAAAATGCTGGCGGGGATTAATAAAAATGATGAAGTAGTTACTTTAGGCGGGATACACGGAACAGTAGTTAACGTAAAGGAGAAGACTCTGACTTTGCGTATTGATGAAAACGTGAAAATGGAAGTTGAAAAAAACAGCATAGCCTATATTAAAAACCCGAAAAATATTTAAACAGGAGCTTTAAAGTCATGGAAAGAAAACTTATCTATAAGATATTGCTTATCCTTGGTGTTGTAGGGTTATTTTCTTATTACGCCTTTCCCCTGGATAAGCGTATTAACCTGGGGCTTGATTTGCAGGGCGGGATGCATCTATTGCTTAAGGTTGATACTACGCATCTTGATAGCCAGGCTAAGCTGGATGCTTGTGACCGGGCGGTAGAGGTAATCCGTAACCGAATAGATGAGTTTGGGGTCAGGGAGACATCCATTCAGAAACAAGGCGAAGATGAAATTGTTGTTCAACTTCCTGGCGTTACTGACCGTGAGCGGGCCATTGATATTATCGGTAAAACCGCTATGCTTGAGTTTAAGCTTGTTTCCGATGACCCGGCTAAACTTAAAGATGCTTTGGCAGGCACTATTCCCGAGGGATATGAACTAAAATATACGCTGGATGATAACATGCCGCTTTTAATTGAAAAAAAGGCGGTATTGGTAGGGGATACCTTGACAAACGCGGAAGTGCGTTTTGACCAGAGCCAGTTTAATGAGCCGATTGTTTCCCTGAAATTTAATGCTGAAGGCGCGAAAAAATTCGCCGAGATAACCGCTGCTAATGTCGGCAAGAACCTGGCCATAGTGCTGGACGGTAAGGTGCAATCAGCCCCCAGGATTAGGGAAGCAATTCCCTCGGGCGAAGCGGTAATTACCGGCAGGTTTGACGCCGAAACTGCCCAGGATCTGGCCCTGGTATTAAGAGTGGGCGCTTTGCCTGCGCCTATGTACATTGAAGAGGAGAGGACCGTCGGACCTTTACTCGGGCAGGATTCCATAAATAAAGGGGTTAAGGCTTGTTTGATTGGCTGCGCATTGGTTTTTATTTTTATGTTAGGCTATTATCTTCTTGCTGGTTTTATCAGCGATATCGCCCTTTTATTAAACCTGTTAATAATTCTTGGAGGGTTAGGTTTACTGCCGGCGCTTTTCCCGGGAGTTTCAGCTACATTAACCTTGCCGGGTATTGCCGGTATTGCGCTATCTTTAGGTATGGCCGTAGATGCCAATGTCTTAATTAATGAGCGTATTAGGGAAGAGCTGTCTTTGGGCAGGAATTTGCGCACTGCCATAGGCAATGGTTATTCACGGGCCTTTAGCGCCATATTTGATTCCAATCTTACTACTTTGATCGCAGCATTTCTTCTGTTCCAGTTTGGCACAGGCCCGATACGCGGATTTGCGGTTACCTTGACTATTGGTTTGCTGGCAAGTATGTTTACGGCTATTGTGGTTACCCGGGTAATATTTGAAATATTGCTTAATTTAGGATGGATTAAAAGCTTGCCGATGCTAAAATTTATCGGAGAAACTAAATTAGATTTTATTAGCAAGCGGAAAATCTTTTATGCCTTGTCAGTTATATTGATCGCTGTGGGGGCCTTTTCATATATTAAAAAAGGCCCATCGGTATATGGTATTGATTTTGCCGGAGGCCAGCTCCAGGAATATAGTTTTAAAAACGTCCCTTCCGTAGATAAGGTTAGGCAAGTACTTAAAGATATAAACCTGGCAGACGCTACCATACAGCAGTTTAAAGATAACCCGAAAGTGATTTTAATCAGGACATCAGAAGACAAGAATCAGATCTTGACCAATAAATTAAAAGAGGTTTTTCCTGGCGAGGATATCCAGATTTTAAAGATTGAGCGTGTGGGCCCGGTTGCCGGAAATAACCTTAAGAAAAAGGCTGTCCTTGCTTTGTTCTGGTCTTTAGTGGGGATTCTGATTTATGTAAGTTTCAGGTTTAAGCATATTAATTTCGCTATTGCCGGCGTAATCGCTCTTTTGCACGACGTACTGGTGTCTATGGGGTTTTTGGTGATTACTAACCGCCAGATTGACCTTTTAAGCGTCACTGCTTTTTTAACTATCGCAGGTTATTCAATTAATGATACCATTGTTATATATGACCGGGTGCGTGAAAATACCCGTCTTTACCGCAAACTTTCTTTAAGGGAGCTGATTAATTTGAGTGTTAACCAGACCCTTAGCCGGACATTGCTTACTTCCGGGGTTACCCTTTTAGTAGTTCTGGCGTTTTTGTTTTACGGAGGAGAGGTTTTGAGTAATTTTGCTTTTGCTTTATTTGTTGGTTTTATTGCCGGGGCGTACTCTACGGTTTTTATAGCTTCTCCGCTAGTGCTTGCCTGGAGCCGCAGGGGAGCCAAATAGAATGTAGTTTGGAAACCG
>Ga0172375_10002851_pt1 | contig 26647 bp, 21 predicted proteins | sample LakKiv1m_FD_114537 | JGI IMG/M metagenome (GOLD analysis project Ga0172375, IMG submission 114537) | Freshwater microbial communities from Kabuno Bay, South-Kivu, Congo - kab_092012_11.1m | ecosystem: Environmental > Aquatic > Freshwater > Lake | place: Democratic Republic of the Congo...
CTATCGTAAAACTGGGCAACCTCAACAGGGTCTCCAGCGTCTTTAAGATTAAGGAATTTGACGCCTTTAACCACCCGTCCGTTTTTAACATCCAAACATGGGATAATTCGCTTGGTTAACATACGATATTTAGGTTGCTTAAAGTTACTTGAAGTTGCTTGAGGTTGCATAAGGTTGCTTTTGCAACCTCAAGCAACCTTATGCAACTTTATGCAACCTTACGCAACCTCCATATTATTTCTTGAAGTTGCAATATCTATAGCCTCTTTTAAATCAATCCTGCCCTCATACAGCGCCTTGCCTATTATAATGCCTTCCAGATTCTTATTATTAAGACTTTTTAGTTTTTTGATATCCTCCAACGAAGAAATACCGCCAGACGCTATCACAGAGATATCCACAGAATTAAGGATTTCCTTTAACCTGTCTGTATTTGGCCCCATCAATGTCCCATCTACGCTGATATCAGTTACCACAATAGTGTTTACACCTATCCTCTTCATGTCCTTGACAACAGCTAATGGATCCAGTTCTGTTTTTTCCTGCCACCCCTTCTTAACCACCTTGTTACCTGAAAAATCCACGCTTATTACTATCTTATCCCCAAACTTAGAAATAAGTTTTCCGATGCTGTCAATGTCTTCAAATGCCTTAGTGCCTATCACCACCCTTGCCGCCCCGTTTTTTAAAAAGTGCTCCACATCACTCATCTCTCTCAAGCCCCCGCCTACTTCGCAGGGTATATTCACGGCTTTCATAATCTTGATTATTGTCCTGCCATTTTTTATCCTGCCTTCCTTTGCCCCGTCCAGGTCAACTATGTGTAAAAATCTGGCGCCTTTCATCTCCCAGTCTTTCGCTATCAAAGCGGGTTCATCTGAATAAACCTTCTCCCTGTTAAAGTCTCCCCGCTCTAGCCTTACCACTTTTTCATTAATTATATCAATCGCAGGAATTATTATCATATACTCTACCTGTCCCGCTGCGTCGGCGGGCCAATAGGCCCGCCGACGCAGCGGGACAGGTTATCTATATTTTAACAAAATTCTCTATAATCTTTAAACCCACAGCCTGGCTTTTTTCAGGATGAAACTGAAATCCATATACATTGCCTTTACGCACGCCAGAGGTAAAATTACATCCATAATCAGTCTCACATAAAATTACATCTTTATCTTCAGGTTCTACATAATACGAATGCACAAAATACATATAACTTTTATTAGGCACCCCCTTCATCACCTTGTCCCTCTTGTCCCGAGCAAAGTCCCGAGCTTGTCGAGGGACGCAGTCGAGGGATGTCCCTTGTCCCTCTTGTCCCGAGCAAAGTCCCGAGCTTGTCGAGGGACGCAGTCGAGGGATGTCCCTTATTTCATTCCACCCCATATGAGGTATCTTTAAGCCACGCCTTTCCTTAAATCTTTTAACCCTCCCTTTTATTATATCCAGCCCTTTAATTTTCCCTGCCTCTTCACTCTCGGAAAATAAAAGCTGCAGCCCAAGGCATATGCCTAAAAAAGGCCTGGCTTTTTCTATAGCTTCTTTAATCGAACCTACCAAATCTCTTTTCTTTAACTCATACATGGCTGCCCCGAAAGCCCCAACACCTGGCAGGACTATCTTATCAGCCTTCAGGATATCTTTCTTATAAGAGCTCACAATAACATTAGAATGAAATTTTTCAAACGCTTTCTGAACGCTCCTTAGATTCCCCATTCCATAATCGATTATAGTAATCATGTGGAGATTTCGTGAGGTTTCGAGAAGTTACAAAAGCAACTTCACGCAACCTTACGCAACATTACGAAACTTTACGCAACTTCTCTTTATAATCTTCCCTTCGTTGACATCACGCCTTTGGCCCTCTTATCTATCTGCGTAGCCTCGTCCAGCGCCCTGCCCATTGATTTAAAAACAGCTTCTATCAGATGATGCAGGTCTTTGTCAAAAGCAAGGATTTCTATGTGCATATTAATGCCCGCATTCATAACAAAGGCCTGGCTAAACTGCTCCATGTGGACAAAAGAATATTTAACATTGTCTCCTGTCACCATATTAGCCAGGATGTTCTCTATACTGCGTTTTGTCTTATAATGCACGTGGAGAGACGGCCTGTTGCTTATATCCACGACAACCCTGACCAGGCACCCATCCATTGGCACAAAGCTATCTCCGAACCTTCTTATGCCCTTTTTGTCGCCCAGCGCTTTTTTAAACGCGCTCCCGAGCGTAATGCCTGTATCCTCATTTGTATGGTGTATATCCACGTTCAGGTCGCCTTTAGCGGATATGCTTAAATCAAAAAATCCATGTTTCGCGAAAAGCGTAAGCATGTGATCCAGGAAACCTATGCCTGTCTTGACATCCGCGTCGCCTTTGCCGTCAATGCCAAGCCTTACAACTATATCTGTCTCATTTGTCTTCCTTGTTATTTTTGCTTCGCGTTTTTTCATGTTAAACCCCTCATATAGTGTAGGGGGCAGGCATGCCTGCCCCCTACTTGAATCTTGCCTTAAAAGATTCCAAATGTTTCTGCAAACCTTCTATTTTCGTCATCTTCTCAATAGCGGCCTTCTCTTTTTCAAGCGCTTTCCTGGAATAAGAAATAGTGTGTATGCTCTTTAAAAAAGATCTTGCCCCAAGGCCTGAGAAAAATCTCGCTGTGCCTCCTGTGGGTAGTATGTGGCTTGGCCCAGCGACATAATCGCCTATACACACCGGCGAATATGGCCCTGTGAATATTGCGCCTGCGTTCTGTATCTTTTTTAATATCCTATTAGGCCTTTTGATCAATATCTCTAAGTGCTCAGGCGCTATCCTGTTTATAACCTCCACTGCCTGGTCAATATTCCTCGCAAGGACTATATATCCTTTTATATCCTCAGCCTTCATCATCTTCGCGAACTTCTTGGATGTTGTAACCAGGACCGCCAGCCCCTTTAAATGCTCTGCCTGGGCCATAAGATCATGCACGACATAGGATTTGTCTGAAAACTGATTTGCCAGTATTACTACCTCGCTGGGCCCTGCCAGCATATCTATATCCACGAAACCAAATACCTGGCGCTTCGCCTCAGTAACATATTCATTGCCAGGGCCTGCTATCTTGTCAACCTTTGGGACAGTCTTTGTCCCGAATGCCATGGCTGATATCGCTTGAGCGCCTCCTATCTTATATATCTCATCCACCTTTAAAAGGTTGGCTACCGCGAGTATGTGAGGATCCACGTTTCCAAATTTATTAGGGGGAGTGGCGATAATTATTTTTTTAACGCCTGCCATTTTCGCTGGCACCACGCTCATATATACGCTTGATACAAGCGGCACTGTGCCGGCGGGAACATAGATGCCGACCTTCTCAACTGGCCTGAATATCTCTCCGAGCTCTGCGCCGTCTTCGTATCTTATTTTCCAGGATTTTGGCAGCTCTTTCTCATAATATCTCTGTATGTTTTCAATTATGCCCTTCAGGCTTGTTATAAAAGTTGTATCTATATTTTGAAAAGAGCCGTTTATCTCATTTACGCTGACCTTAAGATCCCTGGCTGTAAACTTTACCTTATCAAAGCGCTTTGTGTATCTTAAAACAGCCTTATCCCCTTCACACCTCACGTCCTCAATTATCCTTCTGACCTTTTCCTGAATATGCCTTTTGTTCGTATAATAACGTTCGAAAAGCTTCTGCATATCCTTGGATGATAATTTTAATATTTTCATGGCATATTCCTTCTTATCATTGTTAATATTACCTCTTCCGCCTTTTTTAATATATCGCTGATCTTTGGCCCTGAACGGCTGCCCGCCTGGGCAAAATCCCATCTCCCGCCGCCTTTTATATTGAAATCAGCCCCTATGTCATTTAAGATGCCTGCTGCATTAAGGCCCTTGGCCTCAAGAGACTTATCCACTCCCACAACTATCGAGATCTTTCCGTCCTTATCAGCTATAAGCATAAATATTCCCCTGCCAAGCCTGGCTCTCATAAAATCTGCGTTTTTCCTTAACCGATTTGAATCAGCCTCTTTTACCTCATCTATAATCACCTTAACTCCGTTTATCTCCCTGGCAGAATTGAGCATCCTTTCCGCGTTTTGCTGAACATTTTTATTGATAAACACCTCTAAGATCTTTTCCATATTCTTTAATTTTCCAGACAGGGCCTCAATTTCTCTGTCTATACACTGGGGTTTCACATTCAATTCTTTCGCGATATCATCTATTATCTGGCCATCCTGCTTTATCTTATCATAAGCTGCCCTGCCTGTAACAGCCTCTATCCTTCTCATCCCGCTCGCGATAGATGATTCTGAAATAATCTTAAAAACGCCTATATCCCCGGAGTTTCGCACATGAGTGCCCCCGCACAATTCCCTGCTGTAATCCCCGACAGACACCATCCTGACTATCTCTCCGTATTTCTCTCCAAAAAGCGCTATAGCGCCTTTTTTCTTCGCCTCCTCAATAGTTGTCTCATCTACGCTTACAAGGCTGCCCTTGCCTATATTCTCATTTACAATATTTTCTATCCTGGCAAGCTCTTCATCTGTAACCGCCTTAAAATGACTGAAATCAAACCTGAGCCTGTCAGGCGCAACCAGGGACCCTGCCTGCTTTACGTGCGAACCCAAGACTTTCCTCAGGGCGCTGTGCAAAAGATGCGTAGCTGTGTGGTTCTTTTTTATATCTTCCCTGCGGATAGAATTTATCTTTACGATTACGCTGTCGCCCTGCTTTAACCCGCCTTCTTTCATATCAAACCTATGCTGCGTTATCCCTGCCACATCAACAGCATTGCTGATATCAGCTACTGTTTTGCCATTTTTAATTAGCCAACCAGTATCTCCTGTCTGGCCGCCTTTCTCTCCGTAAAAATTTGTCCTCTCTAAAAAAATTACCCCGCTATCGCCTTTTTTTATTTCATTTTTCTCCGCATTTCCTGAAACTATGTGCAGCACCTTTGTCTCCAATTCTTCCTCATCTTCTACAAAAGGCGTCTTATCCTGATGCCTTTTTATTTCTATGGTTACGGTGTCTGTAATCGATATCTTATCAAATATAGATGCCTCTATATTGCTCCCGACCTTTGATTTAGCTTTCTGCTCGGCCATGCGCCGCCAGAATCCTTCCATATCCACCTTTATATTCTCGCCCTCTGCGATTTCCTTAGTCAGCTCCATGGGAAATCCATAAGTGTCGTATAATTTAAATACACAATCCCCTGGCAATATCCCAGATCCTTTAGCCTCACCTATCATTATCTTTAACCTGTCTACCCCATCGTCTATTGTGTTCTTAAACCTCTTTTCTTCTTCCATCACTATCTGGCTCAGGCTTTCCCTGTGGTCTGTAAGCTCAGGATACGGCTTTTTCATTACCTGTGCCACAACAGGGACCACCTTGTATAAAAACGGCTCATCAAGCCCTATCTCTCTCCCATGCCAGAACGCTTTCCTTATCAGTTTTCGTATTACATAACCTCTTTCTTCATTTGACGGCAAAACCCCGTCTGATATGGCAAATGTAACAGCTCTTATATGATCTGCTATTGCGTTTATTTTTTGTCTTCCAACCTGTCCCGCCGACGCAGCGGGACAACCTGAGCCTGTCCCGCTGCGTCGGCGGGACAGGTTAATTATTTCTGTTATAATAGGCTGAAAAGAATCTATCCCAAAATTATTCTCCTTGCCCTGCAGCACCCTGGCTATCCTCTCCAAGCCCATGCCTGTGTCTATATTCTTATTGGGCAGCGGTTCCAGCGCAGCCTTATCTTTCCTGTCAAACTGCGTAAAGACAAGGTTCCATATCTCTATGCCATCCGGCCCTCCAAAAAAGATCTCAGAGCACGGGCCGCATGGCCCATTCGGGCCGTCGCTTGGCGCATTAGACGGCCAAAAATTATCCTTTTCTCCTAATTTTAAAATCTTCTGCTCAGAAACCCCTATTGTATCTTTCCATATCTCATATGCCTCTTTATCTTCTTTATAAACAGATACCCACAGGTCTTTTTCTTTAAGGCCCATTTCTTTTGTGAGAAATTCCCACGCCCAGAAAATCGCGTCTTTTTTAAAATAATCGCCGAATGAAAAATTACCGAGCATTTCAAAAAATGTGTGGTGGCCGGCAGTCCTGCCTACATTTTCCAGATCCCCTGTCCTGAGGCATTTCTGGCATGTGGCGGCCCTCTTAGAGCCTTTAACCCTGCCTAAAAACTCTTCCTTAAACTGATTCATGCCAGCCCCTGTAAATAAAAGAGACGGGTCATTGCGAGGGATCAAGGAATCGCTTGGGTGAATCCTATGGCCTCTTGACTCAAAAAAACTTAAAAATCTTTCCCTTATATCATCAACCTTCATATCACTCCCCTAACTTTACAATTCGTGCCATGCACGAATTGTAAAGTTAGTTATTATTTTCTTTTACTACTACATAACCTCTGTAAGTGCCGATCAGGGCGTCTCCGGAAACCCTGTATACAACACTTGAATAATCTCTTGAGCTCTGGACACGCGCCCTGTTTATTTCGTAAATCACATCTCCTGGCCTTATACCTGCCCGTTCAGCAGGGCTTCCAGGCTCTGTCCTTACAACAACTACGCCTGCGTCTGGTTTTATGTTAAATTTTCTAGAAATATCAGGGGTAATATCAGAAACCTGTAAACCTCTCCAGGTTTTTATCTCAACCTGTTTTTTTGTAGTGTTGCCAGAAGGCCTCTGGCTAACCGCGGCTGTCTTGTCTTCCGGCCTTGAACCTATTAAGACATCCACAGAGCGCAGTTTGCCGCTTCTCACAATTCCAAGATTAGCACTCTCACCTACCTGCCTTTTTAAAAGCTGGCGCACGAGCTCCTGGGTATTCCTGACAGATTCGCTGTCTATGGAAATAACAATATCTCCTGCTTTAAGCCCGGCATTATAAGCCGGACTGCCTTCTACAATCTTTGAAATCAGTACCCCATTTTTATTCTGCAGGCCAAAGTATCCTGCCAGATTAGAGTCCATGTCTTGTATAATAACCCCTATCCAGCCATAAAGGACACGCCTTCCCTGTATTAGATCATCCATTATCCTCTTAGCTGTATTAATCGGTATGGCAAAACCTATACCTTCAGAGCCCCCGCTCATTGTAAATATCGCGACATTAATGCCTATCACCTCTCCATAGATATTTACAAGAGGCCCGCCGCTGTTTCCAGGATTTATAGCTGCGTCTGTCTGTATAAGATCAGCATACTCCCTTGCCCTTTTATCTGTCCTTGGAAGGCTTCTATGAAGCGCGCTCACCACGCCAACAGTAACTGTAGGCTCAGGATTTTTAACTGCAAACGCGAAAGGATTTCCTATCGCTATTGCCCAATGGCCTATCCGGACATCATCTGAATTCCCAAGTTTGGCAAAAGGCATATCTCCTTTTGGCTCAATCTTAATAACAGCCAGATCAGAATATTCATCAGAGCCTGTCATCTGACCATTATATTCCCTGCCATCAGACAGGGTCACGAGTATCTTATCGGCTCCGTGAACTACGTGCTCATTAGTTAAAATATAGCCTTCCCTGTCTATGATCACGCCAGAGCCAAGGCCCAGCTTTTTAAACTCTTTTTCAGGGCCTTCCACAAAAAAATCTTTAAAAAAATTGCCCTGAGACTGCGCGAAAGGGTAATATCTGGTATGATAAAGCTCTGTGTGCTCTGTGCTTATGCTTACAACTGCGCTGCCAACTTCTTTAGAAACCTTTACAAAAGAATCCTGCAGGCTTAGCGCCTCTTTTGGCAATTCTGCATATGCGTTAGACACAAATAAAATTAATAAAAAAAATAAAATAAATATTTTGATGCTCTTCATCAAAAACTCCTCCTGCTTACACGATTGTAGGGGCGGGTTTTAAACCTGCCCCTACAATATTTTTGATTATTTGTTTTCCGCTGCTTTTGCCAGGGTTTCTTTTATCTTCTTTTCTATCTCATTGCAAACCTTTGCATTGTTTTTAAGATATTCCCTGCTGGCCTCCATTCCAGCGCCTAATTTTTCGCTTCCAAAGCTTATAGACGAGCCTGACTTAGATAAAACTTCTGTCTCTAATCCAAGTTCCAATATGCTGCCTTCTCTTGAAATGCCCACTCCATGTATTATTTCAAATTCCGCGTTTCTAAAAGGCGGGGCAACCTTATTCTTTACAACCTTGGCCCTTACCCTGTTCCCTATAACCTTGTCTCCTGTTTTTATCGCACCTATGTTTCTCATGTCGATCCTGACCGAGGAATAAAATTTTAATGCCCTGCCGCCGGTAGTTGTCTCAGGGTTTCCAAACATTACGCCTATCTTTTCCCTTATTTGATTTATGAATATAACGCAAGTATGTGTCTTGGCGATAATAGCGGTAAGCTTCCTAAGCGCCTGAGACATAAGCCTTGCCTGCAGGCCTATATGCCTGTCGCCCATCTCGCCTTCAATCTCTGCCTTTGGCACTAAGGCCGCGACAGAATCTATTACTATCAGGTCAACTGCATTGCTCCTGACAAGCATCTCTGCTATATCGAGCGCCTGCTCTCCTGTGTCAGGCTGAGAGATTAAAAGATCGTCTAAATTCACTCTTAGCTTCCTGGCATAAGTCGGGTCAAGTGCGTGCTCAGCATCTATAAAAGCAGCTGTCCCGCCTGCCTTTTGAACCTGCGAAACTATGCTTAAGGTAAGTGTTGTTTTTCCGCCTGCCTCAGGCCCAAATATCTCAATAATCCTTCCGTAGGGCACCCCTCCAACTCCCAGCGCCAAATCCAAAGACAATGCACCTGTCGAAATAACATCCACATCAAACTTAGTGCTCTGGCCCAAGCGCATGATAGAACCTTTTCCGAACTGTTTTTCTATCTGAGAAACCGCTGATTCTATGGCCTTTTGCTTATCATCGGTCTTTACTGCTACAGTCTTTTTTTCTTCTTTTTTCTCTTCCTTCTTAACCATATAAAACCCCCTTTTTGTTAAGGATTAATTATACCTTCGCTATACGCCAAAGTAAAGCACAAACTGGCTCGCCTCCTTTCATACAATAGACACATTTCAAGTTGATTTTCTTTCAAATTTTTATCAATTTTTTAAAAAATCTTCTCTAACTTTACAATTGGTGCATAGCACGAATTGTAAAGTTACATTGGGTTTGTTTGACAATAAAGTAAATATAGCTATAATATATGACATATGGAAGTTTCCGCTCAGGTTATATGCATAGGCAATGAAATTATGCTTGGCGATATCGCTAATACCAATGCCCAATTTATCTCGAACAAGCTTGCCTCTATTGGGATAAAAACCTCCCTGCACCTGGACATACCTGATAACCCTAAAGTTATTATCTCATCCATAAAAAAAGCCATTAGCGAATCAGAAATAGTTATATTGAGCGGCGGGCTTGGCCCTACTGTAGACGACCTGACACTTGAGTGTATCAGCAAGGCCTTGGACAAAAAACTTATCTTTAATAAAAAAATTGCCTGTCTTATTAAAGAACATTTTAAAAGGCGCAGAATAAAAATGCCAGAAAACAACCTGCGCCAGGCAATGCTTCCTGAAGGCGCCATACCAATAATTAACAATATAGGCACTGCCCCTGGCCTCATAATACCTGCGGGAAACAAAGTCTTAATGGCTTTTCCAGGAGTACCTTTTGAGCTTTATCCAATGTTTGAAAAAATCGCAATCCCTTATATAAGCAAGGCATTTTTTCCAGGCCAGATAATAAAATCAAGGGTTATAAAAATAACCGGCCTCAGCGAATCTAAGGTAAATGAAATAATAGAAGATATATTAAAAATAAGCGGCAAGGTTCAGATGGGCATTTACCCATATACTGAAGAAATACATGTAAAAATCACTGTTACTGAAAAAAACAATAGATCCGCTGGTATAATAATAAAAAAAATAGAAAAAAAGATTAAATCGCGCCTTAAAGAATATATATTTGGCTTCGATAATGAAAAACTTGAAGAGATTGCAGGTAGAATCCTTTTAAAATCCAAAAAAACACTCGCAATAGCTGAATCCTGCACAGGCGGGCTTCTATCTAACAGGATCACAGATGTGCCGAATAGCTCAAATTATTTTAAGTTTTCCCTTGTAACATATAGCAATGAATCCAAAAATAAGCTTCTTGGGATCCCATTAAAAACCATAAAAGATTATGGCGCTGTGTCAAAGAAAGTAGCCAGCTTAATGGCAAAAAATGTCAGGGTTTTAGCCGGCGCAGATTACGGAATCGGGATTTCAGGAATTGCCGGGCCAGGAGGCGCAACCAAGAATAAGCCTGTAGGCCTTGTGTATGTAAGCCTTTCCACAAAAGATAAAACTATATGCAGCGAATTCCGCTTTATTGGAACGCGCAGCCTGATTAAATATAAATCCACCCAGGCGGCTTTAAACATGCTCAGAACATGCTTACCGCAGGGGAAGGTTTAAAACTTTCCCCTACAATATATTAATATGGGTAATATCAGGGCTTTTATAGCTGTTGAAATCGAAGATCAAGCCAAACAGAAAATACTTGAGCTTATCACCTCTTTGAAAAAATCCTCTGCTGATATCAAATGGATTACAGAAAATCAGATACATGTAACCTTGGAATTTCTTGGAACTATAGCTCAAGATAAGATTAAGGCGATTTCCGATAATCTCTCCGCTATTTCAAAAGACTTCAAGCCTTTTACAATCACATTTTTCAAAATAGGGGCCTTTCCGAACCTGAGCCATCCTAAGGTAATCTGGCTTGGCATAGATAAAGGCGCAGAGGCCTTAGGTGAATTAAATAAAGCAATTGAAAATAATTTGGAAAAGCTGGGCTTCGAGAAAGAGATTAGAGGATTTAAAGCGCATTTAACATTAGGAAGGGTAAAATCCACAAAAAATATATCAGGCCTTATAGATATACTCGAAAAACAACCTCTTATATCAATAGAACCATCCCAGATCAACAGTTTAACTCTTTTCCAAAGCTCCCTCACCCCAAAAGGCGCTATCTATTCCAACCTCTCAAAACATAATCTGAACTATCTTTTTTAGCCAGATAACTATAACTGCTGTCTTATATTCTGCATAATCCTTTCTTTTTCTCCTTTGTCTCTCATATTGCGGATTACGCTTCCGTATTTGAATTCTTCATTTAACAATATCTTTATTGATTCAATCAAATCTGGATGTCTTAATAATTCCGAGTTAACTTCATACAAAGAAGTCGCGCCATTTCCTCTTTTTGTTATTAACCCTGCTTTTATTAAAAAATGTATATCGGGTTGAATTGTCCGCTCAGAACGATTTAACAAACTCCCTATATCTTTTCTGGTTATAGGCACATTGTTTGAAGAAATGCATTCAAAAACAGCTGAAGGAGAACCAAATACATTGATCATAACTGGTTGGAGCACTCTTTCTGTTTGTCTGGAATAAACATCTAAATGTTGATATAATTCTTGCTTTTCTTTTATTTTAATTTCTTCAACTAACTTTTCTGATATTGTAATGGTAACTAAATTATTTAAAATAGACTGTAAAACAACTTTATCTTCTATAGACTTAACATAAATTTCCTCTAATAGGCCATCATCAATCAGAGACATTAACCACTCAACATTAAATCCATAATGTTTTTCTCCAGAGTCTTCTCTTAAGACTACTGCCATTTCAATATTAACAGGCTGGCTTCCTGCCCCAACCATTACCTTAACTAATTCTGGATCTATAGTAGTAGTGACCCAAATATGCTGATAACGCGCCTTTTCTATCTCTAATACTATTCCTCCTATGTCTGTCGTGTCATGCATTTCGCCATCTTTTCCTTGCGTATAAACTATCTTAAAATGTTTGTTAGACTCTATCACGGCCTCCTGAAATAACTCCAATACTTGCGCTTTAGCATATTCATCAAACCGCAAATCAATCCCTTTTGGTTTAACATGAATTCTTCCTTTATCTTGAAGAGCGCCAACTATTTTTGCAACAATGTCCTCATCTATTCTCTCTAAGTCTAATACATCAAGCCACAGCATCTTAGAAAAGCTTCCAGATGGAAACTTGTTCGTAAATGTAACTACCTTAGCCCTATCTAATTCCGTTCTGCCTGCGGACATGCTTTCTGTTCTTTCAATAATATTGCCTGGATTTTGAGCAAGAGACATTCTGACATCCATTCCCCTTGTTTTTAGATTATAAAAAATCCCTGTATTAAAATGGCATAAAAAGAGATCTAAAGCGAGAAGATGATTCAATTCTATAGGGTTATAGCCAGTGGCAGACATTACAGTATCGCCAGCAACAACAGTGTTTGGCCCTAAAGTGCTTATTTCTAGGAAAATATCGTCTGTTTCCAAAGATAATGAACTTAACGCATCATCTGGCAAATACTGTAATCTATGTATCGCATCCTGGCGCTGAAATACTGCTTCATCTATCAAACTGATTACATAATTAGCTTCGTCTTTTATAGGATCTTTTATATCAGCCCTCCAATATCCCAAGTCCCAAACAAAATACCTATGTCTCAAGACGAACTGCTGCGCAGATTCAGGCGCGCCGCTCTCAGATAACTTTCGCAAAGAATCAAGGGCATCTTTAATAACTGATGCATCATCCATTGTATTTACAACGCTATCAACAATACCTTTTGATGTGAACTCATCCTGTATTTGCACTCGCGATTGGGATGTATAATAGATAGATCTTCTCGATCTGTTATCCCATTCAGTTACATAATCTCTTGCATACTGAACTATATCTAACACGGTTTTATCTTCTATTTGCAAAAGTCTTTCTGCGATTATGCGGCCCAACAGCCTGACAATTACCACAGGATCCTTAACAAGTTCACTATCAAACATAAAGCCATCTTGAATAATCCTTGATAGCAACGATATTATCTGATTGCTGAGCTCCTTGTTTCTTAAACTTTTAGCAATGGCATACAAAATAAGCCGTTTTAGTTCTTTTTCATCGCGCGCATAAATAATATTTCCTACAATATCTTCTGCAGAATCAGATAAAACTTCGCCATCATTTAAGTTAATTCCAAATATTATCCTTACAGAATCTATGGCCTGCATCCATTTTGGCAATAATATTTCTTGTGAAAAATCAGGCGCTTGCCTCATGTATTGGCCTGCCATCTGTAAAGCATCAGAGATAATTCTTCTCACATCATCTTCTTTAATATCGGCTATGCTTGCAGCAATAAGCCGTAAATGTTCTATTGGCACACCGCGATGAAATAACGGTTCCCCTCCGTATAATTGATGTGTATCGCGCCCGCTTTCGAGAACAGCTTTGCCAAATCCACCTCTATAAGGTTGATATATAAGACCTTCCCCTGTATGTGGGTTAGTCCTGAAACCAAAAGAGCGCTCCTTATCAATAAATATTGGCTGTTCAGGTAAAAGCTTTCCGCCATCATCTACTCTTAATAATATATTTCTTAAATGAGCATCTTTTAATTCAATAACCACATCTGCTAATTTTGAGCTTTCAATAATTTTTCTATATGAATCTGGTAAAATGCGCTCAATTATAATTGAATCTTTAAATAGAAACGGGCTAAAAAGTTGACGGAAAATATAATCATACAGTGTCTCAACCTGGTCTATTTTTTTCATTATAATTGCAGGTATTCCTCCAAAAGATACAACCCTTGTGTCTATAGTAGAAAATCCTAACCTTTTATACCATAATTGCCCTAGAAGTTCTGTCATGTTTCTATCATCCAAAAATTTCACTATATAAGCCTCATTTGAAGGACTATGTAGAAATTCGAAAGTTGATGAAGAAGATGCTTCGCCTGACTCATATTCTACCCTACCTATTCTTTCAAAATCTTCTTCATGTAAGCTTTCTATTCTTTCTATTACCCCATATGTAATAGGAGAAGCTTGTGATATATCCGGTCCCTTTAGGCGGAAATAATCATTCGCCAATAGCAAGCTATCCACAAGGAATCTCTTAAGATCCTGACGAGTGCGAATCTTAAACTCTAAGTCTTTCACCCTATCCCATTCAAAAACATCACTAGTTCCTGTTTCTCTCGCCCAATGCTCTATTTCCCATCTACTTAAAGAACTTAAATATCTATCGCTGTATAGTTTTTCTAATAAATCTATAAAATTATTTGCCGCTAATCCAAATAAATTCCTTGCTTCATCAAAATTCCTATTCGCCAAAACCTTTCTGCCCTCTGAAACATACCAACCAACATCTTTTACTGCTGCAGATTTCTGCTCACTTTTACCCATATTTGAAAATATCAACATAGGCCTCAAGGCAGGCTTGTCCTCAAGGCTATTTTGATAAGAATACCCTTCATTCTCAAATAAAAATATAATAGCTATAAGGATAGCTACAGCTTTTATGTGTATATTATTATGTTTTTTGGTTCTGAATGAGTTAATCATATTTGAATTTCCTATACTATTTATACTTTTAATATCTATTTAATAAGTATACCACATAATTATTATCTATTCAATGTATAAAGATTTTAATCTATGATAAGCTGGATTTGGGCCTTTAACCACCTGCAGGTGGGGACGGTTCTATTTCGGTTAGCTGTACCTTCCTTTTAAGGGATATTTTTCTGGATTTTCAAGATTGTCTATTTCCAAGTCAATATCTAAGTCAGGCCAATAGAGATGAAAACCATGCAATAATTTTACATTCTGAATAGATTTTATAGGTTGTTCCTTAAAATAAGGGTTGTCTTCATAATTTAAAAAATACTCTTTCCCCTTAACAAATATCCATATGCCAGATGAGGTAATGTTCTCAACAGCTACCAAAGTGCCTTTTCCATTCCTTAATAATTTCATATTTATGCTGCTCCACAATCTTCTGTATTTCGTTTAATTTTCTTGAATCGAGTTTATAATATGCTGAAAGCGAAACAATAGGCTCTATCCAGAATTTGGCTTCCCCTTCTTCGCATTCTACATGAATATGTTTACGCTCTTCCTCATTTGAAAGAAAATAAAATCTGTATCCTTTTAAACGAAATACCGTAGGACTCATGTTCTCTCACCTGTCATAAATTATATCATACGCACAAATTAAAGCAAAAATAATTTTTAACATTTAAATAGTCAAGCTAATGCCTTAGAATCAAACTTATAATATACACTGCCTGGAGTATCATATTGACGTATAAGCCTGCCAATAGGTCATCTGACATGATCCCGAGAGAGCCTTTTAATTTTTCAAGCCTCCTGATAGGCTTTGGCTTTACTATGTCAAAAAATCTAAATAATAAAAATCCTGTTACTACATAGCCCATGCTCGGAGGCATGCGATACATGGCAATAAGCATCCCAGCGAATTCATCTATTACTATTTCTCCTGGGTCTTTTTCGCCGAACATCTTTTCCACCCTGCCTGCTGTCAAAAATCCCAGGATAATCACAATTAGAATAACCACAGCCATTACTATAGTATTATGACATAAGAAATAATATAGAATAAGGCCGGCAAGGCTCCCAAGAGTGCCTGGAGCAACCGGCAGATAGCCTATATAAAAAACGCTCGCAATTAACCTGTATAACCTATCCATGGCGGTATTATTTTTCTCCCATAAATATATCTTTATTCCTTATCATATAAGAGATGCCAGATGTCAGCGTCATGCCAACTGTTATAAGCATCAGCAGATAAACAGCAATTTTATAATACTCCATATACCTGAAGTTAAACCCTGAATCCCTGATTATTAGGAATATAAGGATTGATATAACAGCTACCATTTGAGAGACTGTTTTATGTTTGCCGCCGGTTTCCGCGGCCATAATCTTATTCTGCGAAAGCGCTAGGACCCTGATTCCTGTAATGACCAGCTCCCTTGATATTATTATCACCACCATCCATGCCGGCACTATCTCCATTTCTACAAATGCCAGAAAAGCGCCCAAAACAAGTATCTTATCCGCTATAGGGTCCATTAATTTTCCAAAAGCGGTTATGCTGTTTGTCTTTCTCGCTATATAACCGTCATAATAATCAGTGACGCAGGCTATTAAAAAGACAGCCATAGCCATAAACTTTGCCCCAGGGCCTTTTATAAAAAGAAACCATATAAAAATTACAGCCAAAACCACTCTTGAAATTGTAAGTTTATTAGCTATGTTCATCACGCCTTCCTTTTCCTAACTTTACAATTCGTGCCATGCACCATTTGTAAAGTTAGGAAAATACTGATCTGCCTACAATATCATATTCATAAGTATCGGTTATCTTAATCTTACAAAAATTACCTATTTTCAAATTTTTGCCCTTTATATATACCAAACCGTCTATATCAGGCGCATCGTACTCTGTCCTGGCGATATAATAACCCTCTCCTTTTCCCTCCACAAGCACTTTCAACGCCTTACCTATAAAACCTTCGTTTATTTTTTTTGATATCGCCTGCTGAACTGACATTATGCGGTTAAATCGTTTCTGTTTCTCTTTTTCTGAAACTTGGCCTTTGTAGTTGTAAGCAAGAGTATCTTCTTCTCTTGAGTATTTAAAAACCCCGAGCCTCTCAAATTTCGCCTCTTTTATAAAAGATATTAACTCCCTAAATTCCTTTTCTGTCTCCCCTGGAAATCCAACAATAAATGAAGTCCTTATCGCGGCATTTGGTATTTCTTTTCTTATATATTCCATCAGCGATATTATCTGTTTTTTACTCACTCTCCTCTTCATCCGCTTTAATATTTTATCACTAATATGCTCTAGCGGCAAATCTATATATCTGCATATATTTTCATTATCCTTTATCGCACTAATAACTTCTCTATCCAGATTCGCTGGATGCAGGTATAACAATCTTATCCATACGCCTTTTGCTATCACAGATATCTCCCGCAATAGCTCTCCAAGCATCTTTTTCCCATATAAATCTACGCCATACAGAGACGTATCCTGGCCTATTAATATAAGCTCCTTTGTGCCATTTGCGATTAACCGCGCCGCTTCTTTTTTTATTGAGCTAATAGGCCTGCTTTTGTATTTACCTTTTAAATAAGGTATTACGCAGTATGAGCATCTATTTGCGCAGCCTTCTGAAATCTTTAGATACGCGTAATGTTTCGGTGTGAGTGTAGAGGAGGGTTTAAAACCCTCCTCTACATTATTTTTGTCATTAAATTTTAAAACCCCTCTAAATTCATCCACCTCTTTCAGTTCTTCCCGTAATTCTTTTCCATATCTTTCTGAAAGACAGCCTGCTATTATAATCTTTTTTACACTGCCCTGTTTTTTAGCGTCTATCGCCTTGAGAATTTCATCTATAGACTCTTTCTTGGCATCTTCTATAAAAGCGCACGTGTTCACAATCACAGTATCAGAACGCAGCGCGTCTTTATGGAAAAGATACCCTTTCTTTGTAAATTCAAATATGAGTTTTTCCGAATCCACAAGATTTCTTGGACAGCCCAAACTTATTACACTTACTGTTTTTTGCATTATATAAAAACGGAGTAGCGGAGCGCAGCTTCGCGCCCAATGTCAGCGTGAAGCTCATCATATTCGCTTCGCTACTCCGTTATGATTACTTTATTCCATCTTTCGTGATTACAATCTCTTTTTTCTCACCTTTTTTACCAGCAAAATCCGCGGACTTTCCATTTACGTTTATTTTTATAGCCCCTGAATTTCCAACCTCCATCTTTATCTCTTTTTTTGCCTTCCATGTATCGCTGGTGCCTTTTCTAAATGACCCTGTAAACATAAGATCCCCATCCACTATTATCTGAAGCCATGTATTATCCATGGCCAATAACTCCAGCTTCACAGCCTCATCTTTCTTAGCAGCAGCTTCTTTCCCGATTTCTTTTATAGTTTCTTTTGGCTTTGCCTTTTCGGTCTTTTTAGCCACAGGCGCGTCTTTTTTTATGGCTGCTATCTTATTATGGCTCTTTATTGCTATATTTTTAAAAAATTTGGCTGTATGGCCAAGCGCTGAAGGCAGTATCCATAGTATAAACACGCCTATCAAAACAGCCGTTATCTGATTTTTATATTTAATCGCGTTTTGAAGATTTGCGCGTAATATTTTTTTTGAATCTACTGACTTCAACGGATGGGACTGGGAAATAGGCCGGGATAGCGGCTTTAAAGCCTGATCCTGCTTTTTCTGCAGGTTTTGCTGAGAGCCATGAGCAAGATATTCCTTTACGCTTGATTCAGCTATCGCCCCTAAAAAAGCCGCATATGTTTTAACAAAGCTCTTTGCGTAAAAAACCGAACCTATCTCTCTTAGCCTGTCTTCCTCTACAGCGGAGACTATATGTTTAGGTATGCGGCTTCTCTCTGACACATCTTCTATAGAAAGGTTTTTGGATTCCCTTATTCTCTTTAATACTTTACCTAACGACTCTGACATAATTTATCTGCCTGTTTAACCTGCCCCGCCGACGCAGCGGGACAGCCTTGTCACGCTGCGTCGGCGGGGCAGGTATCATTCTTACTTTAAATCTTCCCGCGGCGCCTCTATCTCCTCTTTAACAACCTTGTCTCCAGGCTGATACTCCTGGATTAATATCTCCCTGGGCTTGCTGCCTCTAAACGGCCCTATTATGCCTTCCTCTTCCATGGCGTCTACTATCCTGGCTGCCCTTGTATAGCCAAGCCTCAACCTTCTCTGAAGCATAGAAACAGATGCCTGGCCTGTCTCAAGAACCATCTGGACGGCCTCGTCAAAGAATTCATCTTTTTCAAAACCGCCTCTCCCTGAAACGCTTTTTTTCTGGTGCTCAAGTATATCGTTGTCATACACAGGTTCCTGCTGGGCCTTTATAAAATTTACCACCTTCTCTATCTCAGAATCTGTAAGGTATGTGCCTTGAGCCCTTACTGGCTTCGGGCTTCCTGGCTCTAAGAACAGCATATCGCCTTTTCCTAATAGTTTATCAGCGCCGTTCATATCAAGGACTGTCCTGGAATCTACCTTTGAGGCTACCTTAAAAGATATCCTGGCTGGAAAATTTGCTTTTATAACGCCTGTTATGACATCCACTGAAGGCCTCTGGGTAGCGAGTATCATATGTATGCCGACCGCCCTTGAAAGCTGAGCCAATCGCGTGATAGCGTTCTCAATATCTTCCTGGGCAACCATCATAAGATCCGCTAATTCATCTATTATCACAACTATATAAGGAAGTTTTTCTTCTGATTTCTGATTAAAAGAGGTTATATTTCTGGCCGCTATCTTTGCTAACATTTTATATCTCGCTTCCATCTCTCCTACAACCCACCCAAGCGCCCCCGCAACTTTCTTGGCGTCTGTAACTACAGGGCATAATAGATGAGGGAGTCCATTATATATCGCTAGCTCTACCATCTTCGGATCAACCATCAAAAACTTCAACTCTTCGGGTGTAGCATTGTATACCATACTCATTATCAGGGAATTCACGCAGACAGTCTTGCCTGATCCAGTAGTTCCTGCTATTAAAAGATGGGGCATATCCCCGAGATCTGTAACAACGGATTTGCCTGAGATATCCTTGCCAAGGGCCATCGCGAGTTTTGAGGAACCTGCCATTTTCTGAAATTCAGCGGATTCCAGTATCTCCCGCAAGAAAACCATTGAGGTATCCGCGTTAGGCACCTCTATGCCTACGCATGACTTTCCAGGTATAGGCGCCACTATCCTGACAGTGGCCGCTTTCATGGTAAGGGCTATATCATCGCTAAGGCTTGTGATGCGGTTCACCTTTACGCCAGGAGCAGGCTGAAGCTCATACCTTGTTATAACAGGCCCCTTGCTTATATCAACAACCTTCGACTCTATGCCGAAATCCCTTAAGGTATCCTCGAGAATCCCCGCGCTTTCTTCTAAATTCTCCCCAAATATATTTCCTGCCTTATGGACAGGGGATTCCAGTAAATCAAGGCTTGGAAGCTTATAATCTCCCACAACCCTGGGTTCAACCCTTATTGGCTTAGCGGGCGCTGGTTTTGGCTTAGACGCAGGTTTTGGTACAATATTTATTTTCTGTTTTCCTTCTTCTGTTTTTTCTTCTTTCCCTATATCTTCTTTTTCTTCTCTGCCTGTTACCTGAAACCTGTTATCTGAAACCCGTTTCTCCACTCTGACCGCAGGCCTTAGTCTCGGCCCTGCCGCAGGCCTTTCAGCCTTTGCGTAATTAGCAGGGCTTTGCTCTCTTCTTGCTTTTCCTATCTTTTCTGCCACAGCCCATATTTTCATAAACAGCATGGAAATCACTGGCAGGATTAAAAATTCTGTAGCTATTAAAAGGGACAACAAAGTCAGGCTTATCGTAACTATATACCCGCCCATAGCCCCCAGATAATCCAGCAGAAACCTGTCAGTCAGCAGAAATCCCAGAAGCCCGCCCCTCGCTACCATCAAAACAAAGTCAGGCCTGGCTGTAAGGCTGAAAAACGCGGAGCTTGCAGAAAATAAAAATAAAATACCAAGCGCCCTGTAAAAAACCTTTCCATTCAGCCTTTCTGCCAAGATGCCTATGCCCCACACAATAAAAAGAAATGGAATAAAAAACCCTGCGTAACCTATAAGTTTGAATATAGCCCACGCAGTATATGCGCCTATTATTCCTATATAATTCCGGATATGTATATTAGGGGTGGATGTCTCAAACCCTATGTCGTAAGGCGAATAGGAAATCATGCCTGCCAATAGCAGCAGCGCCATGACAAATAATCCTATGGAAACTATCAGATCTTTCTTATCTTTGCTCATCTTTTTAATGCAGCCTAGCGCAAACTCTCGAAACCTTAATGTAAAAATACTATAACTAATAACCCTGCTATAATACAATACGCGCCAAACCAGTGAAATTTATTTTTATACAATACCTTTAACAATAATTTCAATGATATAACCCCTGCGGCGCAGGATATAAAAAACCCTACAAAATAATTTATGTTAATGCCCTCGAGGCTAAACCCTGCCTCTTTTATCTTAAACAAGAACGCGCCCATTATTGCAGGAATAGATAATAAAAATGAGAATTTTGCGGCAGACTGGCCTTCAATGCCCAGAAAAAGCCCTGTTGAAATTGTCGCGCCGCTCCTGGATATGCCTGGCAAAGCAGCTATGCCCTGAGCCATGCCTATAACGCACGCCTTAAAAACAGTTATGCCTTCTGTGCCAAGCCTTATAAAATTAGCGGCTATAAGCCATATGCCTGTCAGAATAAGCATACAGCCTGCCATTCTTACATTACTAAACGCGCTTTCTATATTTTTTATAAAAAAAGCGGCAAAAACAAATGTCACAACGCTGCCCACAACAACCAGAAAGCCTATCCTTTTTTTAGTGGTTACGCTTTCTATTATCTCCCCGCCAAAAACTATAAATACAGCTACTAATGTCCCGAGATGCAAAAGTATATCAAAAAGCAGTTCAGGCTCATTAGAGCCCATTAATTTATGCAATATAACCAGATGGCCAGAGCTTGAAACAGGCAAAAATTCTGCTACCCCCTGAACTATACCGGATATTATAGCCTCAAATAACCCCATATTGTATACTTTTACGCTCTAACTTTACAATTCGTGCCATGCACCATTTGTAAAGTTAGATGTTCATTGCCTGTTTTATGCTTAGATTGAGCCTGCCCATCTCGTCTATCTTTATAAGCTTAACCCTGACCTTATCACCTATCTTAATAACATCCTCTGGGTTTTTAACAAACTTATCAGAAAGCTCAGAAACATGCACCAGGCCTTCCTTGCCAGGGAATATCTCGCAAAACGCCCCGAAGTTCATCAGGCGCTTTACCGTGCCTTCATAAATCGTGCCCACCTCAGGCTCGCTCGTAATGCCCTTTATTATCTCAATAGCCCTTCTAGCAGACTCTTCGTTTTCGCTTGCCACAGAAACCTTTCCTTCGTCATCCACGTCTATTGTGGCGCCTGTATCCTGTATTATCTTCTTTATAACCTTTCCTCCAGGCCCTATTAACCCGCCTATCTTTTCTTTATCAATAGTAAACGTGGTTATTCTCGGCGCATACTCTGACAGCTCCTTTCTGGGGGCATTTATCGTCTCAACTATCTTATTTAAAATAAACGCCCTTGCGGGATTTGCCTGCTTAACTATCTTTCTGATTAAATCCATGCCTATCCCATCTATCTTGAGATCCATCTGAAGAGCGGTCACTCCTGAATCAGTGCCTGTCACTTTAAAATCCATGTCTCCGTAATGGTCTTCCAGGCCAGCAATGTCTGTTAATATAGCTGAATTAGCCCCATCTTTCACCAAGCCCATAGCTATGCCAGAGACAGGTTTTTTAATAGGGACGCCTGCGTCCATCAGAGAAAGGGTGCTCGCGCAGACAGTCGCCATACTGCTGGAACCATTTGACTCGAGTATCTCTGAAACAATTCTTACAGTATAAGGAAACTCCTCGTTTGAAGGCATTACTGCCTTGAGCGCCCTCTCTGCTAGCGCGCCATGCCCTATCTCACGCCTTCCAGGGCCCCTCATAGGTTTTGCCTCTCCCACGCTGAAAGGCGGGAAATTATAATGAAGCATAAAACTCTTAAATTTTTCGCCCTCAAGCGTATCCAGCCTCTGCTCATCCTGGCTGGTGCCTAAGGTTGTTATTGACAGGCTCTGGGTCTGGCCCCTTGTAAAAAGGCCTGAGCCATGTGTCCTTGGCAAAAGCCCTACCTCGCAGGTTATAGGCCTTATATCTTCATATTTTCTCGTATCAATCCTTACTTTTTTCTCAAGGATAAACTTCCTGACCTCGGCCTTTTCCACCTCATACAATGCGGCCTTGATACTGTCTTCGCAAAGGTCCTCATCCTCGCCTGTCAGCTTCTCCACAATCTGTTTCGCCAAGATATTAAAGGCGTCTTCCCTCTGCTCTTTCGCTGGCAGAAAATTTATCTTTTTAAGTTCGCCCACAGCTATCTTTTTTACTTTTTCGTGCAGTTCGTCTGGCACAAGACGCAGCTCAGGCTTGATCTTTTCCCTGCCGCATTTTTTCACAAGCTCTTCCTGCAGCTCTATGCTGGCTGTAATATATTCCTGGGCCAACTCTATCGCCTCAAGCATCTTTTCTTCTGATATCTGATTCGCGCCAGCCTCCAGCATTATAACCCTGTCTTTAAGCCCGGCTGAAACAAGGTTCAGAGAGCTTTCTTCCATCTCTTTAAAAGTAGGATTAATCACAAACTCTCCGCCTGCAATACCAACCTTTACAGCCCCCACAGGCCCCATGAATGGTATATCGGAAATAGCAAGGCTGCAGGAAGCTCCTATAATAGCAGGTATGTCAGAATCATTTTTCCCGTCGCTCGAAAGCACTGTAGCCACGATCTGCACATCATTAACAAAGCCTTTAGGAAAAAGGGGCCGTATAGGCCTGTCTATAAGCCTTGATGTCAAAATCTCTTTTTCAGTAGGCTTGCCCTCGCGCTTAAAATACCCGCCAGGGATTCTGCCTGCCGCATAAGTCTTTTCCTGATATTCCACTGTGAGCGGAAAGAAATCAATCCCCTCTCTGAGCTCATTTGAGCAGACAGCTGTAACCAGGACAACTGTCCCGCCATACCGCACGCACACAGCGCCATTAGCCTGCTTTGCCATCTTCCCTGTCTCTAAAACAAGAGACTCTTTCCCTATTTTTCTCTCAACCTTATAAATCATATGTCTCCTTTTAATAAGTGAACAGACAATTCATGGCCCCTGACAAGGATAGCTATAAATTGTAAGCTTAAAACCGTACGCTAAATTGAAAAGGCGGAATTAAAGACCTCTGCTCCTGAAATCTAAACACGCGCGCGGCAGGTCGTTAAATCCGCCTTTCAAATTTGCTTCGCAAATTTGATCCTGAAACGCCGTTAAACAATGCGGCAAACAAGAGCATTGCAGGCGCTGAAGGACCTTTATCATTTTTTCAAACTCAGCTTATCCGTGAGTTCGCGGTATTTTTCCGAGTTTTCTTTTTTAAGATAATCCAGAAGCCTTTTTCTCTTGCCGACCATGCGTAAAAGCCCGACCCTTGAATTAAAGTCCTTTTTATGGGACTTGAAATGCTCTGTAAGGCTGTTTATCCTCTCTGTAAGGATAGCTATCTGCACATTACATGAGCCAGTATCTTTATCGTGCTCAGCAAACTTCTTTATTACCTCTTTTTTCTTTTCCTTTACTATCACTTTTACCTCCATTTTTGAATTATACTATGCCGCTCTATCCTGGTCAAGCAAAATCTCGACACCCGTCCCGCTGCGTCGGCGGGATGTGTCCCGCCGACGCAGCGGGACAAGGTAAGGCCTATTCGGCCCCATGGGCAGCCGCGAGTCGTTAAATAATCAGTATAATTCTTGCATCATATTTACGCCCCGCAGCATTTCTTGTATTTCTTACCGCTTCCGCAAGGGCACATCTCATTGCGCCCAGTCTTCGGGATAATCTTAATCCCTGCTTTATTCTTTAGCCAGTCAATCGCACCCGGCTCTTTCTTCCATGCTTCAAGGTATCGCGAAGCATAACAAAACCCCTGATCCTCTCCGTGCATTGTAATCCTATCCGGCAGAAATCGAGGAATGGCCTTTTTGCCAGTCAAATACTCCGGCACATATTGATTGCTTTTCAGCGCTTCTTTCAAATCATTATCTGCCTTTTCTGAATCTCCGTTTTTAACAAAAGACACCAGCGCCCTGGTATAAAGCCAATCCGCCATGCAGTCATCCTTATGCTCGCCTCTATTAAGAAACTCATCCAGCTCGTCATAACGCTCAAGATCGGCCAGATAAGCGGAGAGGACATACCGGATGCCCTGATTGTCGCTTGTATTCAGCTTGAGCATTTCCTTGGCATGGGCGATGGCTTCATCGCAAGCGCCCGCTCCCCATAAGCATTCCATATAGCCAAACCGTGAGCGCATATACGGCCTTGACGGCGTATAGCCCCAGAAATGGCCATCATTGTCTTTAAAGATTTCTTCTCCCAGCGCACGTCTGCCAGCTTCCATGCCTTTCCTGTAATATTCAGCCGCCTCTTTAAGCGTCTTTGCGTCTTCTTCAGCCAAGAGATTATACGCATCAGCGCAATCCGCAGAGACCGACAACGCTTCTTTCGCAAGTTTAATGCGTTCTTTTTTGTTTTCCGCCTCCCAAGCTTCATACATAATATCCTGCGCAAATTGGATTGCGCTCTCCGGAGGAACTTCTGGAAGCTTTTTACCAACAAAGCTGTTCAGATATACTTCTAATTCTTCCTTTGATTTAAAATCCTTCCCTTGCATTAACCTTGACAAATCCGAGGTCATCTTTTCCATTGCCCGTCTATCGGGTATTTTCTTCTTATCCATATAGAAATCCCTTTCCTTGTGTCACAGTAAAATCAGTTATTACCACGTTTCTCCCAAAGGGCCTCACGGCCAGTGTCCTAAACCAATGTCCCAAAATGTCCTATATTTTTACAATCGAAGAAAAGACGTAATACACTCCTTTAAGCTCGCCCTTTATGTCAATAAGGCCTTTCTGCGCCAGAGACGCCAAATCCCTCGTCACAGTCCGTCGAATACTTCCGTAAAGCCTCTGGCATTGCTCATTGCCTATACGTTCGTTTATTACCAGAAAACAGATAATCTTTTCCTGACGTAAATTCAAGTTATGGCTTGCGAGCCCCTTAACGATATTCTCAGAAAAGGATGAGCGCCTTTTTCTGCATATCAGCGATCCAGTCGTCCTTGAGCTTTACCGCATCCAGAAACCCCCGCACCCGCTAGATCTCAACAAGCACCTTGTTGATCTTTGGTGTTATTGTATATTCTGGGTTAAATACCATGGTTATCTCTCCTAAAAAACCAGATTCTCCCAGTTATCGTTACTGGTTGTTAATGCTTTGCCATCTTTATTAAAATAAATCCACCTCCCGGTAAACTTCCGGGCATCGGTATTGGTTACGATTCCGCCGAATAGGTTTTTGCCTTTTTTATTCTGCTCTTTAATAAAGGCGTTAAGCCCGTCAATCTTCGGGCCAGCCAATTGTCGAGTGTAACCAGACTTCGTATCAAAAAGGCCGGTTGAGCCGTCTTTCATCCGGACAATGAAATCTACGTAAAAAGGCTTTTTGCCGCCGTTTTCCTGATAAGGCGCCGCAAAGAACACCGCATCGCGGTCGCCGTTCTTAAACCACCAGTGAATACGCTTTTGCTTTTCAAGAAAATCTATAAATGCCCTTTCTATGACGGATGTTTCATTTAAGAAAAACGGCTGCATTATTGACTTTAGCTTATGCTCAATCTCCGTATAGGCCGAGCTATAACTTATGCTCTCTGGCACATCCCAGCTTTCGTCATAATCAAGCTCTTTCTCCCGTTTTGAAACATGATCCAGATATTTTGTCTTGGCCTGGTCAATGACGTTGACAAAATGCTGGATATTTTCTTCGCTAAGCGACATCTCCACGATTTCTTCCTGCACATCCTCGTATTTCATGCCCAGCGTTTGGTCAAAAAAATAGTAAATCGCTTCTTTAAGCCTGCCGATTGATCGGTCTTCAGGATGAAACGGAGAGAGGTTTTTCCTGACGAAGTAATCGAAATACTTTTGCAGGTCGAAGCCGGTCATCTTGATGCCCTTGTCACCGGCAATTTTCTGCCCGACGAGCGCGTCAACGCTCTCAGCCTTAAAATCAGAGATA
>Ga0172375_10002852_pt1 | contig 26647 bp, 40 predicted proteins | sample LakKiv1m_FD_114537 | JGI IMG/M metagenome (GOLD analysis project Ga0172375, IMG submission 114537) | Freshwater microbial communities from Kabuno Bay, South-Kivu, Congo - kab_092012_11.1m | ecosystem: Environmental > Aquatic > Freshwater > Lake | place: Democratic Republic of the Congo...
AATGTAAGATAAACATTTATAAACCCAAAAATCAACTCATTTTCGTGTTAAAAGTCCGTTCGAAAGAGCGTTGACAATTTATCGTTTCATAACGAGCACAAATAACAATAATGGCAAGAACAATATTTTCAAAAGACGCGCAATTATTTAACATAGCTTTAGCAAAAGCACTAAAAGACGTTAAAGAAATATCTGCGCCAGAATGGTCATTTTTCGTTAGAACTGGCGTTTCAAAACAAAGAGTTCCAGAGAGCCCAGACTTTTGGTATGCAAGAAGTGCTTCAATCTTAAGACAATTATATATTCATGGCGTAGTTGGAGTTGAGAAATTAAGAACAAGATATGGAAGCAGAAAAGATAGAGGAGTAAGACCAGCAAAATTCAAAAAATCATCCGGAAAAATAATCAGATTAATCTTACAGCAAGCAGAAAAGGCGGGATTGGTAGAAAAAGTCAAAGACACTCAATTCGGTAGAAGACTAACAAAGAAAGGAAGAGACTTTTTAGATGCAATTAAGGTTGCAGAAATACAAGCAACTCCACTTTCACAATATATTGGTAAGGAAAAAGTTATTGAAGCTCAAGAAGAATTAAATGAAAACGTCGAAGAACAATTCGTACAGGACGAAGAGTAATGGTATTAAAACATAATCAAAAAAGCAAAAAACTTCATTTGGAAAAATGGGGTAAAAGAACAAAGTGGGCGCCATTCTGGGCAGTAATCAAGAAAGCTGGAACTGGTAAAAGAATGCATCCATCTGCGATAACTCACGTTAAGAGAAATTGGAGACATAGAAAATTAAAAATTAAACCAAGAAGAATGAGGAAAAACTTTTTAGGATAAAATGGTAGAAGCTAAAAAAACAGAAGAGAAAATCGAATTACAAAGAGAATATGTTGTACCAATGAGAAAGGGTTTCTTAAAGGTTCCTTGTTACAAAAAGGCAAATAAGGCAATAACAACATTAAAAGAATTTATTGCAAAACATATGAAGGTTGAAAACAGAGACTTAAGCAAGGTAAAACTAGACAATTATCTTAACAACGAGATTTGGTCAAGAGGAATTAAAAATCCGTTACACAAAATCAAGGTTAAAGCAACTAAGAAAGGCGGAATAGTTTATGTTGAATTAGCAGATGTTCCAGATTATGTAAAATATAAAATGCAGAAAGCAGAAAAAAGATCTTCAAAGGTCCAAAAAACAGAAGAGAAGGCTGAAGCAAAGCCAGAAGAAAAATCCGAAGAAGCTAAGAAAGAAGAAAAAGAAGACGATAAATCTTTACAAGAAAAAGCTCTAAAAGAAAATAAAGCTGAAGCAAAAGCACAAAAACACACAGAAGCAGTCAAGCACGAAAAAAATACAACTCCAAGAAGAAACGTTCTTCAGAGATAATTTTATTCTTCCTGTAGTTTTTCAAAAGCTCTTAAAAATCCGTTAATTATTTCTTCCCCAATACTATCTATAGTCGGGAACATTGAACCGTCATATTTTACTCTCATATCTGCATATTCTTGCATTAGTAAACCAACCGCCTCGTCATATGTCCGCATAGTGCCGGTTCTAACAGAAGGTCTAGATGTTAGCGCATCCCAAGAGTCAGGAATCGCAATCAATTGAGACAATAATAAACTCTCTGGCGTCTGACGTAGTCGTAAATGTTCAGGATACGGAGAAGAAAGCGTCTTTTGATGTCGATGATGCTGCTCAATTGCAGACGCCACAATTGGACCATATTCTAAAGCAATGTTTTCTGGAGCCACGTGCCCACTTTTCATTCTTTCTCTAGCCGCAGGGTTAGTTCGCAATTCAGAATAGCAATCTCTAAATTTTAACTTACCTCTATCGTGAGCAATGTCTGCTAAAAATTTTAGAATTTTTTCTCTTGGTCCAAATCCCAAAGTATCAGAAATAAGTGTTCCATACTCAGCAACTCTCGCAGAATGGCCACGTTCAAACTGTGGACCATCTTCCATCATCGGGATAACGTCATGAGTTAAAATATGGTCCTGCCCAAGAAAATCAATATTATTCGATGTTATAGCCGGAATAGAATTTCTTCGAATTCCAAGATTATTCATAACATCTCGAATATCATCAACAACTTCAATTGTTTCATATTCCAATGGCTTTACCATGTTTCAACTAATAATTCTCGGGTTTTAAAACCTTTGCTTAGTGTTACTCCTACTAAGATACAACAATGGTAAGGTTTATAAAGAGTGAAGTACTCTATATTTCAAGATAAGATGGCAGATAAAAAAGACGAAAAAAAGAAAATTGTATATTCTGAGACTAACCCAGATAATCCCTTTAGTAAGGACTATTTCGCAGGAAGGTTCGGTTATCTTGGTCATTTAGGTAAATTACATGCATCTAAACTAGAAGACCCAGAGAACAGAGAAGCTTTCTACGCAATTGATCCATCTGCTTCTACAAGAGATACTGAATACGCAATGGGCAATTTAGAAGCAATGATGGGTAACGAATCCGAGGCAATGGGTAAATTCGCTAGAAAAAACATAAAAGATTTAGCCTCAATAGTCTCTGAAGAAGATGGATTAAAACTGGCATTAACAGCTCCAGCAATAAGGGCTGGTGGCAAGAAAGATTCTGATCCAGAAAAAGAAAAAGCTAGAAGTGAAAAAGAAGCAAAATATAACGCCGTTGTAGATGTCGTGGCTAAGACACAAGCAACAATGGAAAGAATATCTAAGATAGCTAGCGACGAAAATGGACAAAAAGAATATTTAGCAGAACAAATGAGAGCTATGAAAGTAGATCCTAATTCAGCGTATGGTAAATTTTTAGATTCTAGAATAGCGGGTATCTTGAAGGCAGACGCAAGAATAGCTCAAATGAGAGCAGCACAAGCTGTCAAGAAATACGGTATCGCAAGCTATATCACTCAAGCAATGGGAGTAGCAACTCAATATGAGAAACCTTCCAAGGAACAAGAAGAAGCTCTAAAGAAATTACAAGAAATGAGAATGGCAGTCGAGATAGCTACAGATGCTAAAGCTAAATCTGAGGCAGGAAAGGCATTCGTAGACGCAAGAAAGAAATACGAAACAACATACAAGCCAAACTTAGACGCCCAGAAGGTAATAGGGTTATTAACTGGAGAAAACATGCTTGAAGCAGCAGCAACTGCAATCGAAGAAGAAAAGAAAAAAGAGAAAAAGTAGTTTTACTTTTTACTAAGTAACTTGTCTATTAATAATTCCATTTCTCCGACGAATTTATCAGTGTTTACCTTTATTTCGTCGAGTTTTTTCCCAGATATGTCTGTGACTTTTCCATGCATTATGTCTTTCATTAACGTACGTACTTCGGAATAATAATCAACATATTTAGAATCAAGCATTTTTGTCTTAACAAAATTATCATACATAATTTCGGCAATGTGTTCTGGTGACGGCGGAAGAATATTTGCAGTAATTAAAGCAGCGTGAGCCGAATCAACACAAGCCCAATAAAATCCGTCGACAACACTAATCATCACAGCCTTAGCTCGAGCCATATGCGAAGGAGCCCTCTGTAATAATGTGTAAATAGATTCCGGTGTAGAACGTATTTTTCCTTGTTGTAATAAAACTTTTTGTGGCGCGAAAAACCCGCCATAATCTATAAGTGCTTCACCATATCTTAAAACATTTATTAAAACTGGATCTCCTCTTATCAAATCTTGCCACCACGTAGATAGTTTGACAGTATTAACGTGTAATTCTTTTCTATAAGGATTCATACGAATTATTTTTCCAAGCTCTTCTCTATATGTCGCAATAGCCTCCTCGTCCCATAAAATAGTTACGTCATCGATAATAATAATCAAATCAATATCGGATTCAACTTTAGATTCCTGTTTTGCAGAGCTACCAAAATAAACAACTGCCTTAATAGAGCGATCAAATTGTTTATACACTTTAGTTGCGAAATCTAGTGCGATATCTCTTTCCGCAGCAATCATCATCGTCGGAAATTTCTCTAAATCAGATTTTGGAACTTCATCAATACTTTTAATATTAACATCCTTAGCTTTCTTTTTCACCATCTTTTTTCTTATAATTTATGTTTTTCAGTTTTATAAATGTTCCCTCTATATAAGGGCAATTAGTTGCGGGTAAAATTTATATTAATGAATATGTTTTAAATGTTGTATAATAAATGTCACTATATAGTAGTATATTTTAGAAACATTTAAATAGTCCAATATCATAGTTATTTTATCCTAATCATGAAAATGAAAGGAGGTTAAATAAAATGAATGGACAATATACGATAAAAACACATGGAGGACATCCATCACTTAGAGATGTGCATATAGAGCCAGTGCCGCACAATAGAGTTATCGATGGAACATTTGATTCTCCATTGGGAAGATTTAACGGACCTCTTGTAATTCCAGCTAATTCTGGTTATGTAGGGCGTGGAGCTATTGTTGAATGCTTTGGTCATGACGGCGAAGGTGTTCATAGATTACACACTATGCCAAATACAAGATATTGGATTGGCGGAGACAGTGCGGTAAAAATAGAAGATCTTCCAAGACTTGCAGCTGCAATATAACTACAATTCTTATTTTTTTATTTTTTATATATTATTCTAAGCATTCGGAGTTCCAGTTACCCTTGATGCGGTTCCCGGTATTTGTCCACCAAGTTCCATTGGTAAGCCCGAAAATCCAGTTCCATACATAGAGAAATGTTTTTCCGGCAAGTAAGCCATAGGAGTTCCAAAATATCCGCCAGAATTGGACATCCCAACAACTTGATTCCAATATGGACCAGACGAATATATCGGTGATCCAAGTGCTGCCATAGTAATAGGGTGCGGAGATTTTCCAAAGTGCTGAACAAACGCACCAGCCTCAACAATTTTTCTCATCTCCCCAACTCTCCCAGTTTTCTCCAACTCTTCCAAAATTTTCTTAATAGGAACATTTCCCATTCCGGGAGCTAAGTGCGAATCGGAATATCCAAAATTATCTGTCAAGTGAACGTGTTTAACATATGGAGCAATTTTTTCCGTCTGTTTTACTACATCAGCGTCGGTAAATCCAGATTTTTTAAAAAGATTCAAGTGTCCCACGTCCCACGTTACTCCTATTAATTTTTCCGCAGCCTTTTTTGCATCACTTTCATCCATACCATTTGATTTTGCATTCGCAACGAATTTTTTTCTAGCATCAACGATTAATTTTTCCATATCTTCTGCTCGAGAGAACGCCATCCCTTGATACATATTTTCAATAGCCAATACCGGAGCCTTATCTCCACCGAGTTCGTTATATCCTCTCCACGCGACTCCACCAATAGTTTCTGCGAATTTTTCTCTCGCAAAATCTTCTGCGTTAACAAGAATTTTTGGCGCACCCCATTTTTCAGTAGTTTCCTTGGTAACAGCGCTATCTTTTTTTGACGGATCATGTCCGCTAGTTATACCATTAAGATCCTTGTATACATTATTAAGAAATTCAGCTCTTCTTAATAATAAATCTTTTTTCTGATTTTCATCAAGAGCCCTCTTTTGTTCCTCTTCAATTTTTTTAGCCTGTTCTTCATATTTTTTAGAAAGTCTTTGAAGTTCGGCTCTCTGCTCCTGTGATCCAAATTTACCAACGGTATTCCACATTTCATTTATTTTTTCCTGATTTGTTTCAATATATCCCTCGCCCCTATTAAGTTGATTATCAAATCCCTTTTGGAATTTTTCCATTCCTTCACCTAATTTTTGGGTGCCCATCATCTCAATGCCCTCGTGGATTCTATTGTCCATGAGTTCCATATAATAATTAAGATGTTCTTTTTGATTGACCCAAGTAGTTTTATTTAACTTGTCAATCATATCTTCTGCCTTCGTTAGTTTCCCTCCAGCCGCAAAATCCTTTTCAGTCATACCTAAAGTGTATTCTTTTTCTTCTGGCAACATTCCAGTCTGTTTTGATTGCCTATTAAAGACGCCCATATTTTGTCTGTGCCATTTCTCTTCGCCAGCCTTTTCATTTCCGGGCCTATATTCAGAACCAGGAAGTCCAGAACTAGAGTGTATAACCACAGGAACATTATTGTCTTTGTCAAGCATTTTTGCTCTCTCTATAACGCTAAATAATTTTCTTTCAGCCTCTTGCCTATTATCTTCGCTGTAAGTACCACGCTCAAACCCAGACGGGTCGATCATCGGAGCGTGTACCGATGCCTTAACACCAGTCAACTTCATTAAAGCACGCATTTCTTCAAAATTTTGTTTTGGAATTTGGTCGAAAACGCCTTCTTGCAACGGTTGAAGTTCTACGTTTTTTACACCCTCTTTTATTCTAGAAATAACTTCTTTAAGCTGATTTGCGGTCTGAATTGACGTCGGAGAACCTAAAGTCCCAGCATTCATTCTATATCCTATAAATGAACCGCCAGCGGAATATCCCTGTTCAAAACTGGAAATACCACCACCATAAAAATTTTCGTAACTATCACCCATTTTACGAAACTCGCAGAGTTCGTAAGGTAACGAGCAACCGAGTTACCGCTAACGGACTATTTTGTTCAAACAAATGGTTTGAAATATTGCAAAATAAGTCCTCACGAACTCCCTCCTCTTTTATATCCATAAATAACTAAATATTCGTTGATATTTAAAAGTTATGTCTTTGATACTTCTTCGATGTATCGTTATAATCCGATTCCCACGGCATAACTCCAGAATTATTTTCGGCTCTTTGGATATTATCAAATTTATACGCTTCTTCCGGGTTTGAATTTTGTTGAGGCATATTTTCCTCTGCGAACCTTGCTTGACGAACTTGCTGAAACGGATTAACAGTTGTTGGCGTGGCGGCGTTCATTCTCGGCATATTTTTATCATCGGGAGAATTATATTTTTTCTGACCATCGTCATATAATTTTTTTTCCTCACGAACATTTTCTTTTGGTGTGGAAACATCCTTCAAATCATCTTCTAATCTACCGCCAGGATTAGCCACGATAGGAATGTCTAGGCCAAGTACTCTTTGTTTCGGCTGAAATAGCTGCGGAGCAAGATTAGTTTGTTCTATGGATGGTTGGCTTGGAAAATCATCTTCATCTTTCAATTCCTTTTTCTCCGGTTTCTTCTCTTCTTTTTTATTTTTCTCCGGAACCTTTTCTACTGCAGGAATATTTTTCTTTTTTAAAACTATAGCCTTTAATTTTTCTTCTAGATTTTTTGACGTATCGTTTTTTTGTCCGGCCATTTTTATTAGAATCTAATTGTTTTATTTTTTACCATTATCGAAATTCTTTGGAGATGAAGCCATACCATGTGCCTTTTTGTAGATATCATAAACAGCATATAGACTACCCATCGCACCACTTGCAGCCTCGGCTCTGACGGCTTTTTCTACAAAATCGTCTTTAACAATATCTTTGGAGTCTTTAATTTCTTTTTTATCATCTTTTTTCTTTTCACTAGTTCCGAAATCAAATGTGATTAAGCTCCATAACGCTCCAAACGGATTGGTATCGTCTTGCTTTTTTTCCTCTTTCTTTTTCTCTTCTTCTATTTTTTTCTTATCCTCATCTTTTAAACAATATTTTTCAATATCATCTTTTAGCTGATCCAAGGCAGCCTGTGTATTTTCTCCGACCAAATCAAGTCCATCTTTAAGATCTGCTTCATCCATCTTCTTCTTAACAAGCGCCAGTTCTTCTTCATTAAGTGCATAGGAGTCAAAAGTTATATCTACTCTCCCACCAAATCCAAATCCATAATCACCCCTCTGTGTAACTTTTTGAGCAAGTTTACCGACGTATTTTAAAGAAACAATCAGTATAGAATAATATTTTCTTTTTAGCTTATAATCACGACCGAATCTTTTAATAAGAACAGGGCTTGAAATTCCAGATTCTCTTTTGCCAAGCAGCGTTAATTCAAACATACTAGTAGAAAAAGCGTGAACGAGTGCGGCATTGGTTTCGAATCCGTTCATCTTCAAATCCTTAGCAGCCTTAAGATATGGTTTGGCCCAATTCGTGTACAATTTCAAAGATTCCACCTGTGATTTTAAATATGATTTTTCAATTTCAAATCTCTTTACAATTTCTTTTTCAGAAACATCTTTCCATAATAAAAATTCACCAAGTCGGGGGGTTAATACTCTTTTAACAGACTCATTAATTACGCCATCGGCTGAAGACATTTTATTTACATCTTCTACGGAATTTGCAACTAGAAATGCCTCTCTGAGCGTAGTGAAACCCATCTCGTAAGACATTTGATGAATACTTCCCCTTCCTCTTTTCATATCTACCTGGTCAAGCCAAATATTTTTGAGAGCCAGCATTCCTTCTTCTTTTTCTTTTGGATCTTTTGAATTTGCTTTTTTGTATTGCGACAATCTAATTTCATATTCTTTTAAATCATAAACAATTTGTATAATCGATTTTATAACAACATTAGTATCTGCCAAAATTTTAGTTGCTTGTTGTTGCATAATAGTTGCCCTTTGACTCATATCGGCAAAATGACCACTCCCAGGAGAAGATTGAAAATTATCCGTAACTTTTTCAACTTTGATTCCCATATCTTGTATAAAATCCAAAATCCAAAAATAAATCGGTTCTAACTGATTTGAATCAGAATCATAAACTAATTTGTAAGATGAAAGTGGGTTTCCATTAGCCATGGATAATTTAGGATTATCAGGCGAAGGAGTCGCTGGCTCTATTTTCTTTAAATAACCGTCACCATAACTTTTTATGACATCCGCTATCACCGTCTTTATATCTGCCATGAAATCAATAAGCTCTTCGTGTTTTTAAAGATTTGGAATACTAAATTTTCTTAATAAGAAATCTATTGTTTTCTTTCTTTTTTATCAACTCTATCAGCTTCTTGAGCTTCAGCACTCTTCGTAACCCACTTAACTCTTCTATTATCTCTTCCCATTTCAGAATTCTTTCTACACTTAGAAGAACAATAATATCTCGGAGTTCCTTCTTTCTGAACTACTGTAATTCCTCTCGGAAATTCATAGTTTGATTTACAGAATGAACATCTTGGCATCTTTAACTAAACGCTCCCTTTTGTATTCTCTTCATTAATTTTCTTGCCTCAATTTCAGTTTCTCTCATCATTAATACATCTCTTGGTTTGATTGGTCCTCTAACGTTTCTTCTAATTTGTTTTCCAGCATTTCTTCCCCTTAGAACTCTAACCTTAACCTGTGTCAATTCTCCTCTTGTTCCAGTTCTTCCAACGATAGCATCAACAATTCCGGGCACAGCTCCGCCTTCTTCCATAATCTTATCAGATCCCTTAGAGGAGCTTCCTTGTGTTTCCTTTTTTATTTGTTCTTTTGCCATTTTAGTTAATTAAATTCAATCCTTTAGATAAGCATAGCTTATTTATTTTATTGTATCAAGCTTTGCATCGCCTGGTTGAATAACCGCAATAGCGCCTGTTGAAACACTAATTCCTACAGAAAGTCCTAACTTCTGCTTTGAATCAGCTTCAATGCACTTTATACCTTTTTCTTTTGCAAGAATTGGTAAGTGTTGCGTAAGTTCTTTAGGATTGACGTCGGATGCATAAACTACAAGTTTAGCAACTCCTCTCTCAATAGCCTTAGTAACTTCGTTGATTCCTTTATCAACTTTGCCAGTCTTAGCAGCTTTCTCTACAACATCATATACTGAAACCATTTTTTGTTTTTGTTATTTAATTTATCAACAACCACAACGAGAAAATTATATCCTCTCGCATTAGCGATCATTGGTTATTATTAGTTTGAAACTTCGGTTTATAAAGGTTGTTATTTTATCGCTTCATTTACCTGTTTCTTATTCTGCCAATCTTATTGCTAGGGGCAGTCGTTGATGGTCAATAATCGAATCCATAACTTGATCTGCATAAATAGGAAAGTCTGCGCGAGTTGCTCTTTGCCATCGAGCACCAGTCTGAAAAATTTCTTTTCCACTTTGGCTTCTGACTTTAATATAAGCCCTCAAATCAGAACCATCGGCAGGATTCTGTCTACATTCATTAAATACAAATGGAGAAATTTGAATAACGTCTTGAATTCCGCGAGCAGTCGCGCTTCTGTTTAAATGATCCAGAAATTCTGAAGTTAACGCCTCTTGACAATAAGCATAAAGCTGATATTTGCTGAAATCTAGTTTCATAATAAATTAAATTGAATATTCTTTATAAGTATTATTGTGCTATTCTCGATATTTATTGCCGTCCTATTGTCGCTTATCTCTCCTATAAAATTCTTCAACTGTCCTATACTGAGGAACCAAATGTCTTATTCTTTCAAAATCTTCTTCATCAATAGGTCGGCAATTCATACATGGTCGATATCCTTGCGAAACCGCATCCTCAAGCGCGTGGAAAAATACTCTATTTTCTTTTTTCATTCTCATCCCAGATTTACAATCTAATCTTCCAAAGATTTTTCCAGGCCCCAGCCAGCATACTGTCCAGGAATTTCGCTAGAAATAAATTTTCCATCTTTCAAAATTCTATAAAGTTTCATAAAAAATCAGACAAATTTCAATTTATAAAAATTATTATACAAGATTTAAACGCCTTCAGCAGCTTTTTCGCCAACGGAAACACTAGTTCCTTCAGATTCTGCTTCTGCGATTTTCTTGAATCTTTCTTCGATAGATAATTCAGCTTCTTTTAACTTATCAGCCGTTTCTTTCTCTTTTCTCTTCTTCTTCGGTTCTTCTAAAACTAATTTTTCTCCAACGAAATCTTCAAGAGATGGTAATTTCTTAGATATACCATGTTCTTTCATATATTCTCTAGATAATAACCAGAAGAATAATCCTAAAGACTTATTGCTATGATTATTTCCTATAATTAAGAAGTCTATGTCCGCAGTATTGTTATTTGTGTTACAAATTCCTACAACCGGTATTCTAACATTCTTCGCATCAGTTAGTGCATTTTTGTCCAACCATGGATCACAAACCATAATCATCTTTGTCTCAAAAAAGTTTGGTAATTTCGTATTTGTAATTATTCCAGCAGGATATTTCTTTGTAAAAATTCTAACACCAGTTAATTCAGAGAACATCTTGACAGCTCTCCATCCAGCTTCTCTCTTACATGCCAAAACCCATTCGTTTGGTTTATATTGTTTAATAAAATCAATAGCTTCTTTCAATTTTTTATCAACTAAAAGAGTATTCAAGATTGCAAGTCCGTCCATTCTTCTTCTGTATACGTACTTTCTCATTGTTGGAGTAATAACCTTAGTTCCTAAATAAGAAGAAGTTTTGATATAGTCTTCAATGTCTGTTAACGAAGTTTGTTCCTTAACGTTTTCTTTAATTTGCTTTGCAGTTTCTGCCTGAGCTTCAACGCTGTCTTCGACTACCTGTATTTCTTTTTCCACAACGTCAGATTTTTTTCTTTTTGTTGGCATTTTTTGTTTGTAATTGTTTAGATCGTGACTGCACGAGTGTCTCTGGGTTTGTTTCAACCAGTACGTGCTAGATTCAAGATGAATAATGGGTTTAAAAAGACTTCGGTCACGAAATTAATCCAGGAATCAGTTGGCGAATATCAGCAATATAACTCCTAAAATGATTAATCCAATGGAAATTATTCTTGAAAGCGTTATTTTATTTTTGTATATTTTGCCAAATATTTTAGTCGTTGCTCTTTCAAAGAACAAAACCATAAGCGGTTGAATAGTGGCTATTGTGGATACGACCGTAGCAGATAATGTGCTCATTGCAAAAAAGGTTGCAGTTATCGCCATAAGCGTAAAAAATTCTGCGAAAAAAGCCCACTTAAGATTATGTTTCTCTTGAAATGCCAACTTTCTCATTTTCTTACTAAATATAAAAAAGCTACAAATCGTTGCCCCTATGAATATAAATTCCAAAGCAATGCCATTCCATTCGGATAAATTAGTTGTAGATATCTTGATTAAAAACTCATAAAGAGCAATCAATACGATATTTAATCCAATCAAATAAACAATTTTAATTCCGTTTAATTTTTTTATTCTAGCTGAAAGAAGTAATGAGCCAGTTATGCTTAGTAATATGCCTGCATACGCTAAATACGGAAGAGTTTCATTTAAAAATAAAAACGACAATAGGGCGACAACTATCGGATACAAATAAGTTAGCCCAGAAAAGTTCGACGCATCACCACCAGCCATTATCTTGTAATAAAGAAAATATTGCGCACCGAAGATTATTCCAGAAACTGCAGCTGGCCAGATTTCTAAAATTCCGATATTGCCCCAATCTAAGAATAATCCTATGAAAATACCAAAAAATAACGTCGCAATTCCAGCAAGCGCCGTAAATCCAATTATACTTTTAATCTTTTTAGAAACTATAAATTTATCCAGAGTATTCATAAAAGCGAAAATACACGGAGACAAAATTGCAAAAATTATAGCGAAGGTTAGGGATACCATCATTTTTTTTCACAATCTTTTTCGATATCAATTATTCTTTTTAATTTAATCATTCTCTCCTTCCCCCAAATACCAGTTTTTATGAAATCTGCTTGAAATCCGACGGCAAAATCAGCAAGAGCAGAATCCATCGTTTCTCCAGAACGATGAGAAAAAATAATTTTTATATTATTTTTTTTGCAAAAATCAATAACCTTTTTAACTTCAACAAAAGAACCAATCTGGTTCGGTTTTACGATTATAGCATTAATTGCCTTCGCCCTAAATGCTCTTTCTAATCTATGTAAATTTGTAGTCGTTAAATCATCTCCAACAATCAAAGTTCTTTTATTCTTTATTTTAGATGACAATTCTTCAAATCCTGAAAAATCTTCTTCTTTCAATGGATCTTCAACGTAAAATAAATTATATCTTTCAATCAAAATTCTCATATAATCTATTTGTTCAAGTCGATCTCTAATCAAAGATTTATTCTTATACTGATAATATCCTCTTTCATCACAAAAACTTGACGAAGCAACGTCCAATCCAATCCTTAAATTGTATTTATTCGCTACCTCACTCAAAATATCCAACACTTCCTCGTTTGTTAATCCAGTTTCCCACGCATTTTCATCGTTTCTTTTAAGGAAAAATTTTCCATGCTTTCTCTTCAATAATTTTTTCGCATACAAATAAGCATGAACATTTTTTGTCACAGCACGAGAAAATTTTTCTTCATCAGGAATCAATTCAAACTCTTGAAAGTCTGGTCTTTTACCGTCAACACCTAGAGAATGCAATCCGCCACCAATACAATTTCCAACAGGCATCGGCATTTTAATTTCTTTATAGTTCATAGAATCAAAAACAAATCTCCAAAGTTCTTTTCTGGATTCTTTTGCGGCAGATTTCATCATTGCAGTCTCAATTGCATAAACAACGTTCCCACCTAGAATTCCAAAGTCAGATTCGAACTGTTTAATTTTATTTTCGATATCTTTTAGGTCGTTTAGGTTTTTCAGTGTAATATTTTTATTTCTTATTTTTTCAAAAAAATTATTTGCAAGTTTTACGCTCCAGACAATTCCTCTTGAATTATAATCTGCAACCTCATTTTTCCCTTTAGATTTTCCAGATGGAGCAGAGGATGTAAAGGTCCCATGTTGACACCTAATAGAAATTTCTACAGTATTTTCACCTCGCGAATTTTTGATAATCTTCGCCACACCACTTTCTATAAACATAATTTATAGAAGATTTCATGGTTAATAAACATTTTGAGGTATATAATATACAGGAACATCTATATTTTTGGTGATGGTTCAATAGGTTTTATGGTTTTGTGCGTTTCGCCTACTAGCGTCAGGGCATGCTGAACCTTTATCATATATTTTCTCATTTCTGCAGGATTTGTTGGTTCTTTGATTCGAACGTGAATTACAAACGGCGCTCTTTGTAAACTCGCACGAAATCTAAGATATACACCCTCAACGTCATCATCTAATATTTGTCCGTAAAAATTTTCAAGTTGCACATAAATAGCTCTCTGTTTATTTCTCTCTTGCAGTTCTCGTAGTTCTAATGTTTCCTGAAAATAAAGCATTGCTTCTAGGGCAGTTCGACTACATCCTTTCGCAGTTGGGAAAACAGAGACATCGGACGTGTCAGCTAGTCGTTTATCAATCCTTGCTACTAATTCATCATCAGAATATCTTTCATAGCTTCTAAATGCCGCTAGGGCGTCGGGATGTACACCATCTCTTTCATACCATCGTTTTTCGCTCATTTTAAAACCAAAATATAATATAATCCACTCAGAATTGATTAATAAATCTTACCTAAATCTCTCCATACAATAATCAACCAATTCTTCGTCAACAATTTGCCTAGATTCTGTTTCAGTTCTTATCATAAATATTTTCTTTCCTTCTAAGTTCAAAAAAATTCTAATATCAGCTTTATTTATTTTTATCAAACAAACGATTTTATTTTCAAATTCTTCAAAATATATTGATATAAATCTACTCAAAGAATTATAAACTTTCGGCGGGAAATATGGTCTTATTATTTCGTCTATAATCATTCTTTTATATCCATCAAGCGACACATCTTTCTCTAATTGTTTTAACCTAGACAAATCGTTCTCTATTCCGACTACCTCATATTTAGAATCCGATTTCTTCTCCTTTACTCCAATTGCAAGTGTTCCTCCGTCTGAATTCATAAACGCGGCAATAGATTTCGCCACAATTACTTTTGACGTTTTTTGTTTATAAGAATGTAAATCATTCGACTTACTTTCGTTTATCTCTTGGGATTTATACAAAACACTCCAAAGAGCGTCGGCTTTAAACTCAATTTTATAGCTCTCGCCCTTCTTTATCAACGTCTCTATTTCGGTCTTAACTTTTCCATCTATAATCTTAACAACTCGTCCTATCTCGCCAGTTTTCAGAACAACCATCAATTTCCGGCCATCTTTCTTGATTCCGATTTCTTCAACAGTTCCGGAGATACTCTTACCGTCTCTAGTTAAAATTTCAACCTTTGTTCCCCTTTTAATCTCTTCTTCCATTTAGAACTAAGAAATCAATTCTATAAAAACATATATGACTATTATTGGGTGAGAATTAATCTCCTAAACATCCCTAAAAAATAAGAGATAAAATAATAAATTAAATTACGTTAAACGAATTACTCGCCGTCTGATTGAGACTCGGCAAAATCGTCTTTAGCCTCAGATTGTTCAACCCTTGGTGCATCACTTCTTGGTGCCCTAGGTGCAAATCCTGAACCGCCGTTCTCAGCGTCCTTTCTTTTGAAAAAACACTGCTTGCAATAAACTGGTTTACCTTCTGTTGGCTTGAATGGTACTTCACATTCTTGCTTACAATCAGAGCAAACTGCTTTATGCATTTCTCTTGGTCCATCGTTGAAGCTTCTTCTTCTGAATCCGCCGCCTCTTCCGCCGCCGAATCCTCCTCGACCGCCACCAAAGCCACGTCCTCTATTAAAACCTTCCATTAGAAATCCTCCCTTGTCGTAATTTGATTAGAAATTTTATGCATAATTAATCTTCAGATCCGCCTTCATCAGAACCGCCAAGGTCTTCTGCGCCAGAGTCTCCTTCTACTTCTTCTTCAACCTCTTCGTCAGATTTCATATCTGCTACTTCTTGAGCCTTTTCTTCTTGGACAACTTCAGTTGTTTCAGCTTGTTCTTCCTTATCTTCTTTGTCTTCAGATTCTTCTTTCTTCTCTTCTTCTTTCTCTAGTTCTTCAACCTTCAATTCTTTCAATTTCTCATCTTTCTTTTCGGGTAAAGGTCTGTTGATTGTTATTGGTAAAACACCAGAATCTAACTCTTTCATTGCAATCTTTAATGGATCATAGCTTAAATTTTCTAATTCTTCGCCTTCAACTTTCATCAAAAGCGGAGCATCCATAGAAATTTGTAAAGATCTAGCTCCTAGAATTCTTGCTCTTTCATATTTTGAAAATTCTTGTTTTGCTTTTTCTGCCATTTTACTTCCAAACCATCTCTGTTACTTTTTTATGTAATCCTTTAAAACTATCTTCAACTAACTTTAAAATACTTTCCATATCAGATTCCGAAATTCCGCCTTCCTTTCCTTTTTGCATAGCAGTAATTCTAACTTCGCCATCGTTGTCAGCCAAAGCCATGCCTAATCTGTAGTCAGAAATTTCTTCTTCTTCTAAAGATGGATCAAGCACAAAAGAGTCTCCAACTTTATGAACTGTTAAGTTGAAAGACATTTTTTCTTTTTTCAAAGGCAAAGGAGTGTTTGTTAATTCGTGTTCAACTTTTCCTTCCTTCTCATTGTAAACTGGGAATTTAGCATGAGCCAAAGCAATTAATCCAGCCAATGCAGCAACATCAAATAAATTTCCGTCGTTATTTACAGCATAAATATCCAAAGATATTTGCCAAACTTTTTCTCCAGATTTAATACATAGTTTTTCCCAATCAATTATTCCAGATTCTCTAATTCCTCTATCGATAACTCTCGCCATTTCAACTGCTTCAATTCTAGGTGCTCCTAAATCGAAATCATTATCAGCCATAGCGCCAAGTTCTAATGTAACAGACAGAGTTCCTTCGTTTGGTCCGTCAGGATATGGTTCTATCGTAGACATTTTAACTCCAGCATAAACTTCTGTTTTCCCTAATTTTACAGAACAAGAACCCTCAGCATTTTCGCTTATTCCCAATTGAACTTCAAAATCTCTAAACTGATCCAGCTTTCTTCCATCAAATCTCTTGCCCTGCTTAATATATTCAATTATTCTTCTTTTTTGTAATGTTGGCATACTCATCCTTTTATCTCCTTGCCCGGTTCTTTTAAGGCTTTCATTTGAATTTCATTAATTTTTGCGCAAGCTTTTTTCGCCATACTTATTGCTTCCTTTAATTCTGGTATTGAGATTTTTCCGTCTAATTGCAATAGTGCAATTTTCTTAGTTCTAGATGTTAAACAAACAGGAATATCTGTAGCCCCTTCGCCTTCTTCAAAATCTTCTTCTTCTTTATCAACATCAGCAACCAAAGTTCTATCCATTTTACCGACAGCAACAGCGGAAACCATCTCTTTCATTGGGACTCCAGCTTGAGCCAAGGCCATAGCAGCAGCGTTTAATCCAGCTACTCTAGTTCCAGCATCAGCTTGTGGAATTTGTACAATAACGTCAACTACGGAATTGGGGAATGCGTCCAAATCAACGATCTCATTTAATGCCCATTCGCTAACCTTTCCAATCTCTTGTCCTCTTCTAGAAGTTCCAGGCTTAATTCTGTCCCATACAGAGAAAGACATCATTTGGTAAGTAAATCTTAATATTCCCTTTTCTGGATTTTCCATATGCTTAGGATGTAAAATTCTTGGCCCTCTTACGACAGCAAGTGCTCTTGTTTTTCCGGATTGATATATTGCAGAACCATCAGCAGAAGGAACAACTCCAACTTTAGCAGAGATAGGTCTAAGTTCATCGAACTTTCTTCCGTCAGATCTTTTCTTATATGCCGATTCTGTTTTTGCCATTATGCGTCTACCTCCCCCATTGGTTCTTCTTTTTCTTCAGATTGTGGTTGAACATCTCTAGATTTTATCTTTTTGCCGAATTCTTTTTCTATGAAATTTTCAACCTTCTCAGTTAATCCAGCAACGAATGAATTTTCGCAAATAAACTCAATTATTTTTCTAGCAGCCAATTCGTTTTCGATTTTTTCGGATCCAACCCAAACTACTCCATTTTGACCAACTGTTATATCACATCCAGTTGCTTCCTTTATTAAGTTAACCATACTTCCCTCTTTTCCAATTACTCTTGGTACCTTGTTTGGATTCACTTGTATAAGTTGTCCACCCTCTACTTTTCCAAATCCTCTTAATTTTATAGATAAATCAATATTGTTTCCGTCAGTTGAGAAAACCTTTGCGCAAACAACGTCGCCAAAATCTAAGAAGTCTCTTAATTCGCCCTTTCCAATATATCTTGGAACTTCAGCAACATTCAAGAAACCATTTTGATGAGAACCGAAATCTACTAACCATCCCTTGAAAGTAACTCCAACAATTGTTCCGATTATAACATTTCCTCTTCGTGGTACATAAACGCCAGATAAAGGTATAACTCTAACAAGTCTATCACTTAAGTCAGCCAAGCCATATCGGCAAGCAACAATATCTTTTTCTTCTCTTCGTGTTCCGTCGCCCGGCAAGAATTCATCGCCTTGGATAATAGTTTCGCCAGGAACAACAATCTTTCTTTCTTCCATTGTGTTCAAATTTTAGTACAAAAATGGATTTATAAAGGTTATGATTTAGAAATTGGCAAACCATCGTCAGAATTCCAAATCTTTATAAATAGAATAGCACTAAATAAAATATGGTAAAAGTGGTGAGTGTCGTTAAGAAGAAATCTAATAAAATGTCTGCGGCGAAAAGAGAAGAATTGCTGATTGAAAATTTCGTAGGGCTTCAGAAGGCAATGATTAATTTATCAGTTAAATTCGAAAATCTTTCCGACAATATTTCTAAATTATTAAATGTGTTCGAACTTTCTGCCAAAGACATCGTAGCCAATAAAGGTCGACAATCTCCAGAGATTGATAGAGAAATAATGAACAGAATAAATATGCTTCTAGATCAAAATAAAAATTTAATGAATAGCGTAAGAAATCTAGAAAGCAAAAGAGAGACTATCCCTCCAGCGATGCCACCAATGTCTCAGTCATCAAATATTCCACAGGGAATGCAACAATCGCAATCTATTCAACAAAATCAAATCAAAAAAACAATTGTTCAGACAATATGAATTCTATAGCATATAAATCTCCGATAGTAAGAGAGATGGTTTTGAGAATAATTTCTAAATATGATTTTGAATATAAAAAAGAAATGCACAGAATTGATTCTGACATGGTCCCGCAAATCTCCGAAAAAATACATAAAGAAATGAGAAACTTTCAAGAGAGTACATTAGAGATACAAAAAAATAAAACAGAAGAAAAAACTTTCCAACATACTGTTCCTTATAACGTTCCACATAAACCAAATCTCCAAAAGCCAAATCAGGAAGCGCAAGTAATTCAATCGGGCTATGGAAGACTGACTCCGTTGATAAACGATCCGACAATTAGTCATATAACTGTCGATTCAAATAATCAAGTTAGAATAATTAAAAGAGGCAGAGAGCAACTAATTAACATAATTCTTTCCCAAGAGGAAATGAATTCAATATTACAATACTTATCAGAAAGATCTAGAATACCGCTAACTACAGAAGAGGGTGTTTTCAGAGTTACCGTAGATAATATGTTGTTTAATGCGATAATATCAAGGGAACTAGGAACGAAATTAATGATTAAAAAGAATTTTCAACCATCCCCAGATTTAAAAGAGGCATTCTAAAATGGCAAATCAACTAACCAAACAAGAAATCGAAAAATATAGAAAAATAACCGAAAAGGCATTTTCTATCGTAAAAAAATCTATCGCAAAAAATAAAGACGAAGAGGCAAAAAAAATAATCGAAATGGTTGAATGCTATTTATCTGATTCAAAACATTTCGAAAAAAAAGACGATTTAATCAACGCTTTCGGTGCGATTTATTACGCTCATGGCTGGATAGATTGCGGTGCTAGATTGAAAATTTTTGACGTAACTGACGACAAATTATTTACGATATAATTACAACACCCGACCAAAACCCTTAAAATAGCACATTTTCTATAATTTATATGGCAAAGAAAATTTGGGTCATATCCTTAGGGGGAAGTAAGATAATTCCTGAAGAAGTCGATTTAAATTTCATCCAAGAATTTAGAAGAGTTATTTTACATCATACGAAAAACGCAAAATTTGTAATTGTTTGTGGTGGTGGAAGCGTGGCAAGGAAATATATTGGCGCTCTGAAAACAGATAAAAAATCAGACTATTTGCAAAGTCTTGTCGGAATTTCTACAACCAGACTAAACGCCAGATTTATGTCATATATGTTTGGAGAAGATCCAAAGAAGGGAATCCCACACGACATGAAACATGTTGAAGCTCTTTTATCAAAAAACGATTTTATATTCTGTGGAGGTTTAAGATATGCTCCAGATCAGACTTCAGACGCAACTGCCGCTAGACTGGCAAGTTTTTTAGATGCAGAATTCGTCAACATAACAAATGTAAAAGGATTATTCACTGCAGACCCTAAAAAGAGTCGCGATGCTAAATTTATAGAGTCTATTTCTTGGAAAGATTTTAATTCAATGGCTAATAAAATAAAATTTAGTGCAGGGCAGCATTTTGTTCTAGATCAGAGTGCAGCCGAAGAAATTATGAAGCACAAAATAAAGACGTATATCGTCGGAAACGTAAGGGATTTTGAAAAAGTTATTTCTGGAAAAGAATTTGTTGGAACAACAATTAAAGACTAGATGCCTCTATTTCTGACGGCACCGGAGGGCATCTTATTCCCAAAGCTTGGCAAGCTGGAACTAAATAAGTTCTATAATATTCTCTAATCTTTCTTGCAAATTCTACAGTTCTAGTCCTTGGATCATCATGAGCCAAGCTACCATCGTCATGTGCATGTGTTCGTTCGTAATTCGGTGTCATCGTATATAAAATCTAGACTAAGAAGATCATTTAAAAACGTTTCTATTAATATTTAAAGGCAGTTTTTAGTTTGCTGACTAGACATTCCCAAAGAAAATCCAATTGAAGCAGCTTGTTTTTCATCAATCATTTCAGTTTCGTTTTTAGCAAAAGAAGCGAATTTTATTTCGCATTTCGTTTTTCTACATATCTTAATATTTTGAATTATTCTTGAAATTAAAATCGCTTTTTGTTTTCTATTTTGAATATTATTTAAAACGGAAAGAGCTACAATAATTACAATATTTTTATCTTTGGCAATTTTTGCAGTAATATGGTTTAACCCAGAAGCCCTTTGTTTAGTATTATCTTTTTGTGAAGTTAATTCCGGAGATACTAAATAATTTATTTTTAAAGTTTCCAATGCTCTTCTATTAAACTCGTCATCTCTGCCAACGACTGCAATTTTTATCGTTTTATTTTTAGATCTAATAAATTCAATTGTTCTTCTGCATTCTTTCTCATCTGCGTCTATCAAAAAACCATCGCAATCAAAATTTTTTATATCTTGTTTTTCGTGTATTAATACAAAAAATAAACTTCCAGGATTTTTAAAAAGAGTTATATCTTCGGCCATAATTTACATAAGAAAATAGAGTTTTTAATTACTTCGTTGTCATCCAGTAGTACGTTTTTCCTACTTTATTTTTTTTTCTAACTATCCCCTCTTTTTCGAACCTATTCAAGGCGTGGATTATAGCACAATAAGAATAATTTATAGAAGATGAAATAGATATTGCCGTATTTATATTGTTTCCTAGACAATCTAATATAACTTGCTTAGTGACTTCTCCATTTTTAACATTTTTAATTTGCCTCCTTCTCATCAACTGTTTTAGTATTGGTTTTTTAAATGATAAATTGCAAGTCGGAAAAGTTTTATTTAACTCATCAATGTCTTTCCAGATTTTGTCTAAATCTTTATTAGAAATATTAAATGAAAAACAGCCAGATTTAGTTTTCAAATTTATTTCAGAGCAGGTATAACCACAAGAGATGGCCATTTTTCTAATTCCAGAGAGAAAGACGAGATTTTTATTATATGCAGTAATAACGTCCCTGATTCCTCCCTCATCAACTAAAAAAGCTAGCAAACAAGCCAACTTAAATTTTTTATTTCTACCGAATATTTTCTTTGGAATAATAGCCTTATCTGAATGAAAGGAAATAATATGATAATATGCCCTAATAATATCAGTAATGGCTTTAGGAAATTTTACTTGATGTTTTCCTTGAGTAAAGTAAATAGATTTTTCTAAATCCCCAAAACAATTAATTAGTTTAGTAATAAAATTGTTAAACGAGTCTCTATTCTTTTGGGTATAGGATGGCGTAAAATCTCCAGCAGCCCCATCGCCGAATAGATGGATAATAATGCTTTCTAACTCAGGTGTTATCTTTATGGGTAAATGGGGGCTATTTACAATTAGACCACTCCCGCCAGAGCGATAAGACATGGTATGGGCATCTAATTCATGCAGACTAATCTTACATACTTTTAAAAGCTTAAACGCCAACCAGAGAGGCATAAACTTTGGGTGTATTTTCCCAGTTCTTTTATCAAATCTCTTTCCGTCAAGCCAGTATTTTATATCACCGCCATTAAAATGATTTTTGGTTCCTTTGTTTATCCATAAGCTTAATTCAAAATAGTTTTTGCATTTTAATTCTTGCATGGTTTCATTGATAACATTGATCAAAAAATTCCTATCTAACAAAATATAAATCTCTTTCTCTGGGAAAGAAGAAACATGAATGACTTTCATCCTTTATCGACGTAAATGAAGTTTATAAACTTTGATATTAGACATTCTCCGCAGCTATTTTAAATTAAAACAATGGGATTTCAGAATTATATATTTTCTTATTTAGTAGGCTTAACGTTAAAGTCCGTGAAGTGACAACGACCGCAATAGCTTCTGTCCTTTGCAACCATCAAGAAAATTCCTGGTCCGCATCTTGGGCAATACTTTGCTCTTACTATCTTGTCTCCTTGAATAGTATACTTAGAACTCTTCTTAGAAGTAGGATTGTTTTTATGTTTTTTCTTTCCCTTAATCTTTGATTTTATTGCCATTATTGTGCTCCCTTTGCAGCCCCAGCAGCTTTCTTTGCTTCTTCGGCTAATTTTTTTCTAGCTTTTCTAGTTATAACTTCTACCTTGTCTTTATCAACCTTTGTATTATACACTACCGCATCAACGTCAAAACTATTTTTACCGAAACTTCCCTTAATTTGTCTAACAACTGTTAATTCAGCATCTTTTTTTAATTCTTCAGCAATTTCTTTTTTGGATGGATTATTATCAGATGAAACTACTAAAACAAATTCCTCTCTTCCCAAAGAGCTATTCTTAACTTGTGAAATTATTTTTGATTCCATTTTACTTTACCTTCACCGCAAATCTTCCCTTTGAAGATATTTTTAGATGATGAGCAATTAATGATTTTTCTGGATTAAAAACGATAGCCTCTCCCTTAAATCCTTCAGTAACTGAGTTATCTCCACAATTTGTACATTTATCGCCTTCAAATATAGTTCTACATTTTAAACAGGCTTTTTCTTTTGCCATTATTTCTTTTTCTCCTTTTTAGGTTTCTCAGATTTTTCTCCCTTCTCTGCTTTAGCTGCATTCTTCTTAGCCTTTTCTTTGTCTCCATTTATCCATTCAAGTTTTCCCAACCCAGGCTGTCTCATTGTTAATCCAATCTTTGGATCCTCGCCCTTATATGAAATTGCAACAATTCTAGCCATACATTCATCGCCAACGTTCAATGATCTCTTTCCGTCTTTGCCAGTTAAATTTCCACTCTTGGAGAAAGAAACGAAATCGTCCATTGCTTGAGAAATATGTATCATTCCTCTTAATACGCCCATATCAATAAATGCGCCGAAGTTTGTAATTTCCTCAATATTTCCATAAACAACTTCCTGTAATTCTGGTCTGAAAACAACAAGTTTGAATGTAGATTTATAATAAGCAGCACCATCACCAGGAATAATGATTCCATCATCAACGGATAATACCTCTAAAACATCAACTACTGTTCCAAGTTCTCTATCTTGAAAATTAGAATAACTCTTATGCAACTGTTCTTTTACAGCGTCAGCTGTTTTTAAACCAAAAAGCTTTGGTTCGACCCTTACATAGTCCTCAACTTCAACTAAATAGAACATGGTTTTACTAGAAAAAGTTGGTTTTTAAAGGTTATGATTTGGATTTCCATAGTTTGTATAAAATATCTTTTAAGGCCATTAAAGATTCTGAATATGTGGGCATTGACAAAGGATATCTTCTATGTAGCTCTTCATGATACTGCTGGGCAATTTCAAATTTTACCGCCTCGGTTTCTTTTTCATTTCTACCCATCTTTGTTAATAATCCTATAGTATTATTCAAACTACATTCCTCATGGTATCCCTCATCCATAGTATCAAAATATTCAAAGTAACAATTGCTGCAAAAACCATCAGGATTCATAAAACAAGAACGACAAGATTTTCCTCGTAATGCATATTCTCTTATCTTTTCAAGAGAACCATGTAAATCTTGGCTACCGATAGTACGAATCCAAGGATGATCATATCTAAACCTAATTCCGTCCTTGTCTAATTTAGAATAAGTCCAACCGCTGGGCCCCTCTTGACTTGCTAAAAACTGAGTGAGTTCATCACTTTGTGAAATTTCTTGCCACACCCTGCCTGTCTCTCTAGTTTTATCTTTCTTTATAAAACCCTTTAATAAGTCGGTTAATTTTTTCATCAACTCATTCAGAAATCTTTATATATAAATCATCCCTCAAAAAAGTTGACTAAAATGGACATATTAAAACTATTTCAATATTCTGAAAAATTAAGATTCAGCGATATAGAAAAAGCACTGAAAGTTCGTTCAAATAAACTCTCATATCATATTAAAAATTTGACTAAAAAAGGAATTCTATCAAAAGAAGGAGACTACTATAGGCTCTCGAAATCTTCAGAATATATGATCCCCTATTTATCTGAAAAAGAATCTTATCTTCCGGTTATTTTAATTCTAATTGGAGACAATAAAAAAGCATTTTTATATTTAAGAAAAAAACGTCCGTATCGCAATTTACTTTCTTTGCCGGGGGGAAGGATACTTATGGGAGAAAGTTTGGAAGCATCTTCAAAAAGAATTATGAAAGAAAAATTTAATACAAACGTAAAATTTCAAAAATTAAACTCAATTTCATTTGAACATGTAAAGAAATCTGGAAAAATTTTACACTCATTTATTTTATTTTTTGTAACGGTAACCACTAATGATAAGATAAGGCTTACAGATGCAGAAGAAAATAAGGATAAAATTATTTCTAGTGATTTTAAACTGATTACAGAAGATTTTAACAAAGAGTTTAAGGTTAAAACAATTCTATCTAAAACTATATAATTTCCACTCTTTTGACGTCCTTAATAACCATAATCTTATTTTTTACCTTGTTTTTCAATGCCTTATCCAGTGTGGCTAAAACGGTATCTTTTCCTTTAATATAATCAATAATCCCCTGATCGACGTTTTTATTCTTAACAGAAACGATTTCTGGACTAATTAATTTAACCATTTCCAAAGATAATTTGGCAGCATCCTTATCCGCACCCTTAACATCTTTCCGCGTGGACAAATCCTTTAATTCAGCTAAAACTTCAAATGGAATTAGCCATTTTATCTTTTCAGCCGCACCCTCATTTGCGATGCTAAAAAAATCAACTTTTTGCTTCACGCACGTCAAAATAAAATTTGTATCTAACAATATTTCCACAAATTAATAAGAAAAAACAAGTTTATATTTATGACGGTTTAATAACGGAGATAAAAGAAACACTTAAATATTCTTTATTCTTAAAGTAAATAGAGGTGGATTAAATGTTACAAGAGGCTGAAAACGTTCTAAGAATTATGACCGAGGCAAGAGAAGCGCTGATACAAAACGACTCTTACAAGCTAAAATTATTATCCGACCAGACACTACATACAGCGACGATTTATCAAGATGCAGACAGCGTTGTTGTAGCAGTTCTAACTTATTCCATTGCAAAAATAGTAGAGAGAGAAGGATATAGAAAGATGGAAGGATGGGGCGCATTTTACAATTCACTTTTAAAAAACATGGATTTAGCGATTAGAAATCTTCAAATCGGAGACTATGAAAAATTTATGGATTATTTGGGTAAAATTAGAAACTCAATCAACAAAATTGAAGGCGATTTGTCTGGGTACATTAGAGATATCTTTTACAAGGCCGAAATAAATAAAGCATTCAAGTTATACGAGCATGGATTATCTGCTGAAAAAACAGCTTCAATTTTGGGGGTTTCTTTATGGGATTTGGCTGGTTACATAGGACAATCAACAGTCTCAGAATCCCATCTAAACGAGGCCATACCAGTAAGAGATAGAATTAAACTAGCGGAGGGATTTTTCAAATGAAATTCGCGGTTTTAGATTCCGGACCGATCATTTCTCTAACGCTTAATGGAGTTTTACATACTTTAGAGCTATTGAGAAATAAATTTCCAGATGTGGCTTTTATTCTAACTCCACAAGTCAAAAAAGAAATAATCGACAAACCAATGACAATAAAAAAATACGAATTAGAGGCCATAAAAGTTCAAACGCTAATAGCGAAAAGAACAATCTTAATGTCAACAGAATTTGTTCCGAATAATCAGCTAGAGAAAGAAACACAAAGAATTCTAAATCTTTCAAATTCAATAGTTAGAGCAGACGGCAAAACTGTCCCAATAGTACAAATTGGCGAGGCTTCGTGCCTAGCGTTTTCCAATCTTTGCAAATGCGAGAGTGTTATCGTTATAGACGAAAGAGTAACTCGCCTTCTAACAGAATCTCCGCAAAATCTTAAAGCAATCATGGAAAGAAAGTTGCACATGCCAATTTCGTTAAGTCAAAAAGATCTAAAGGAATTTAAAAATTTCAAATATATACGTTCTGCCGAACTTGTTTATTTAGCGTATAAAAACGGACTTTACGACTATAAAAAAGACAAATTGTTATTAGACGCGCTACTCTATTCTTTGAAATATTCTGG
>Ga0172375_10002854_pt1 | contig 26625 bp, 31 predicted proteins | sample LakKiv1m_FD_114537 | JGI IMG/M metagenome (GOLD analysis project Ga0172375, IMG submission 114537) | Freshwater microbial communities from Kabuno Bay, South-Kivu, Congo - kab_092012_11.1m | ecosystem: Environmental > Aquatic > Freshwater > Lake | place: Democratic Republic of the Congo...
AGCGGTCAGCGGCGTGCGAAGTTGATGCGAAGCGATGGAGATAAATTCGGATTTTGAGTTGTCGAGTTTTCGCAACTGATCATTGGCTTGGGCCAGCTTGTCGGACATAAGTTGCAGTTCCTCCTTCCGCTGGACTTCCAGTTTGACGGACCTAATCAGCATCCAGCCGAAAATAATAGATAACAATAAAGTTATACTGATTAATATTATATTAGTGACATCCGAAAGCGGCACGAAGAAAAATTCCGAGCCGATGAGGATGACTAATGCCACTACAAGCGCCTGCGCGGCAAGGAGTTTGATGTTGAATAATTTATATTTAGTAATAGCATAGGTAAGCGTTCCAACAAATATTATCATCCCAAAGGGAATTAGTAAAAATAAACTATTGCCAAAATTAATCATTCCTATGGATACCAAAATATACCTTAAAATAGCAAAAAGAATGAACCATAAAATTAAAAATATTATAGAATTAATTATTATTTTTATTTGTATTTTTTCATTTTTGTTAGTTCCTTTTTCCTTATTAAAAGATCGTAATATCTTAACTGACCATAAAATGTATATGATTACTATTATATACATATACCAATATAAGGGACCACTTTGAACCTCCCAGTCAGCTCCTTCTATTAGATATGCGTTGTAATTAGTCAACATTAAAACAATATTTGGTAAAAATGGTAGTAGAAATAATATCTTTTTATTTACTGATAAATACCTACCAGAAAAACTATAGGAAAAAAAAAGGAAAAAAACAACGCATATCGAAACTAAAATGGAAAGTCTTTCAAATAGAAGATTCACCATTGGCGATAAAACTATCCAAGTAAATAGAGTATCGATGCTCCAAAAACAAAAAAATAGAATAACTATAAAAAGATTTCTGTTTACTTGACTTTTCCTATTTGAAAATAACACAAAAAAACCAAAGAAAAAACTCGCTGCTAAGGTTGGTATATATGAATAAAATAGAAGCGGTGGAACTTCGAAATTGAACATTTTTATTTGATATTTTTTTCTATATTTCCTGGATAACACCACCAGTACATATCCGTTGCTTTATCTTTTTCAAGAAGTTCCACAATCAAAGGTTTCAACCCAAATTGTCTTTCAACTTTTTTAAACGCCGGTTTTACAATTTCTCGTGTAAATTCATTTTCGTCTTTATTTAAAAGAAAGTTTTCAAAAAGTATTCCATTAGATACGAAAAGTCCAAAAAGATATTTATAGTAATCTTTCGCCTTTCTTCCTTTTTTTGTAATCCAATCTGACCCGTCCTGAATTTCAATATCTGATATATTTTTAACTAATTTATGATGGAAATTAATAATATTTTCTCCATCAATAGTTTTGATATTACAAAATTTTTGATTATCTGATTTCATTAAATTGATCACCTTTTTATAATACACTATGTATTTTTTATTTTTATCCACACCTTTTAAAATAGGAAGCCTTCCCAAATTAAGCTTGTCGTCATTTCTCGTGCAAAAAGCATCGTCAAGATATTCCCATCCAAGAGGTTTTATACCAAAATCCCGCGTTAAATCAAAGAACCGACAGGCTTCAAAATCCGCAGTAATAATATTTCTAAACAGCACCGCTCTTGGTTCTTTTCTGAAAGGCTCGGGGATATCCCCGCCTAAAAATTCTTCCACTTTTTTCCTCAGTTCCTTGTCATTCCACCTTCTCCAAATTTCTTTCTTGGCTTCTTCCAGAGGCGTGTAAATGTCGTCTATCTCCGAAATATCCACTTCATCTTCTTTCATGTTTTTGTTTACGACTAAATTAACAATGGCTCATCCTAAAAGCTTGATGGCTTTATTATAGCACAAATTTTCCCAATATCCGGGAGTAAAGTATTTTATCAATAACGATCTTATCCGCCAGCTTACAAACTCCTAACTTCTTTTTCTTTCCCGGCTTTCCAGATATCTTTTCAGCGCCGCTTTGGATGAAAGCCAATTGCGCCCTTCTTTGTGCGCTTCTAGTTTACCCGCGCGCGCCAAATTATTCAGGTATTTTTCCGTAAACTTCGTTCCCTTCGCTAATTTCGAAAGGGATACAAAAACTTCTTTGCCTTTTTTGCTCGGCATCAAAATTTTCAAATATATATCCAGCGTTCTTTCGACTGCCCGAGCGATAAAATTAACAAATTGATTGTAATCTCCTTTATCCGCCAAGGACAGGGTTTTGTAGTATCTCTTGCGGTCGTTTTTTAACACCACAACCAGAGGAAAACCGGACTGCATGAGAACAATATTCATGGCCAGACGCGAAGTCCGGCCATTGCCGTCAAAAAAAGGGTGGATAAAGACCAGTTTATGATGTAAAACGCTGGCTAGTTCAACTGGATGTGTCTTTTTCTTGTTCTCCCCAATCCAACTTACAAGATTGCGCATCAACCTGGGCACTTCCAGCGCGTCTGGCGGCTTATGATCAGAACCGCCTATAATCACATCGCTGTTGCGGTATCTCCCAGCCCATTCTTTATCTAAGTCCTGCATCACAATCTGGTTTAACGACCTGATAAATCTTTCCGACACCGTATTATTTTTTCCGCTTTCAATGAGTGAATATAAATAATCCAGCGCTTCTTTATGGCTCTTGGCTTCCAAATGATCTTTAAGCGATTTTCCTTTGATGGTGATGCCTTCATTGATAACTAAATAGGTTTCTTTGAGCGTCAAACTGTTGCCTTCAATGGCATTGGAATTATAGGTCATTTCTACCTCAAATTGCTCTTTGAGTTTTTTTACCGAAGACACCGGCAAGGGTCTAAAAGAATTGAGAAGTTTTAATTTGCTGTCAATTCTTTTTTGAATTTTTTTGTCTAAATACCGCATGCTTTCTTAAGATGGTTTAGCTAATTAATTAGACTATACCATGTTTAAAAATTCTGTCAACCGATTGGCTGTGCTTTTTATTGTTAATTTATATTTATCCCTATTTTGGCGCTTTTTCGAGTTCATTTTAACACAAAATCATCAAATAGAAAAACCGCAGGAAAAATTTTTCTTCCCTGCGGTTCTTATTTTTTAATGTAAGTTCCTTCGATATAATCCGTGGGCTCGTGCCCCCCGTAATATTTCCAGTTCTCAATCCGGCGAATTTCCGTGAGTTGGCCTGCAAAAAGCTTCTGCACGACCGCGCTCATCCCATTGTTCACTCGGACGTGCATCGAAGTCCGGTTCAGCCCTTTCTTTGCCAGCTCATCCAGAAAAGCAAAAATGAGCTTTACTGACCCGTTGGCTTTGCGATAATCCGGAAGGATGTGGATAATTTCCACATAGTACCTTCCTTCGTCCTCCCTCATCAGCGGGTCAGCTTCTTTGAGCTCTTCCACGGCTTCGTTTTGTGGAGTCGCCATGAGATAGCCAATGGCTTTTTTCGCTTCCCGCAAAATAAGCATGATGTATTTAGGATCATCCATTGCTTCCCGATACCACTCGGGGATTTCCGCTTCGCTCGGCAGACTTCGCCAGCTTTCCGGCAGCGAATCTTGCCGCAGTTTCAGAATTTCCCGCCAGGTCTTTTCGTCAAACTTCCTCACTGCTTCCACGCCGGCCAGCCTTGCCCTCAAAGCTATCACCCCCTTCCCTTCGCTGATTTTTTAAAAAACCACCGGCCTTTTTTGACCGATAGTATAGCATACACCCAAAATAGGTTTTTGTCAAATGCCGGAGGTACATTCAACCCTGAAGTGTGGCCTGTTTTGTAAGCAAAAAAGCCTTTAGGGACTTTAAATAATTTTGCTAATTATCTTATAAAACCTTCTCCATCATTTTCTTCAGTTCCGGCAAGCTTTTTTGGCAAGTTTTCCAGACTATCTCTTTATTGACCGCAAAATATTCGTGGGCGATAGTATTGCGCATGCCTATCATTTTGCGCCAAGGTATATCTGAAAACTGATTTTTAAAATCTTCATCGATGCTATTGGCAGCTTCGCCGATTATTTCAAGTTCGCGGACAACCGCGTTAAAAATCATTTTGTTTTCAGAAAACTTTTGGAAATCAACCCCGGCCAGAAATTCTTCAATAGATTCTATCGCCTCTTTGATATGCCCGACGTAGGCAAATTGGTCCTTATTTTCTTTCATATATTTTTTCGGCTTTTCGCAAAACCTCGTCCCGGAAGAAGTGGCTAATGCTTTCCGGCGTAAGTAAATCAACTTTCCGGTTAATTTGCTTTTCTAAGTTATCTTGAATATCAAAAAGCTCAAAAAATCCTATCTCGCTTCCAGGCCTTAACTCGATCAATACGTCCACATCACTGCCCTCCTTTGGATGGCCATAAACAAACGAGCCAAAAAGCGACAATTTTAAAATATCCTCACTATAGGGCCCTTTTTCTGCTGCTTCTATAATTTTTTGCTTAATTTCCTGCTTGCTCATAGTGCCATTATTTTAACACAAAAAAAATTAAAATACAAAAAACCAGAGAAAACTCTCCGGACTTTGTTTTATTTATTTCGTCCGTAAAGAAAAGCTTCTGATTCGCTGTAGCTCGGTATCAGAACGTCTTCGCGCGATACTTCAAAAAAGCGTTCCCGCATAAGCTTTTCCAAGATTTCCACCGCGTTAAGATAATTTCCCGTCACTTTTGACGCGCCTGCCTGGACGCTTATCCAGCCGCCGGGCCGAATTATTTTTTTAGCTAAAGAAAAAACATTTTCATAAAAATTCCGGAATTGTTCTTCAGTTTCGCGCCCTCCGACTGGATTATCCGTAAGATCACAGACTATCCCATCCACTTTTGGATGTTCCAGCTCGTCATGCACTTTGAGAAAATGGAACGCGTCACCCGCCATCAGCTTCACACTTGGATGATAAAAAACTTTTTGCCCCAAGTGCTTCTCGCAAGCCTTTACAACATCAATATCAAGTTCTACCACCGTTATTCTGACATCAGGATTTATTTTTAATCCCATCTCAGCGACATAACCGTCTCCGCCTCCCAAAATAAAAATTTGCTCGTCCTTTTTGGAGAGCAGCTTTAAAATTGCTTGGTCATAAAGTTCATGGTCAGTTTCTCCAGTTTGCACTAATCCATCAATGACAAGACACTTCCCGAATTTCGGCGTGTTGATAATTTCAATTTCTTGAAAATGTGACTTGATCTTTTCGATTGTCGTTTTGATTTCTATTTTTTCAACTTCTCCCGTCGAAAAAACCGGCGATTCCAGATGTTCCATTTTTCTATCCTTTTAGAAAATTTATGCTTGACAATAGGTAAACCCTCTTCTTTCTTTTTTTATCTCGATTCTTTCGTGTGAAATGTGTTTTTTTAAATACTCAACGACTTTTTCCGTATCTTTTGAATTGCTGCAACTGAAAACATCACAGGCTGCATAATTATTTTCCGGCCAAGTGTGCAGAGACAAGTGCGAGGCGGAAAGCAGCAAAAATCCGGTTATTCCGCAGGGCGAAAACTCATAATAATAGTCGTGAAGCACTGTCATTTTTGAACAAGCAATGGCTGCCGGGAGCGTCTTTTTCCAGAACTTCAAAGAATTGATCTGTTTTTTATCACAGCCGAAAAAGCTAATCAAATAATGGACTCCATCGGGTTTGGAATTTTTCATATTTTATATATTTATCGCTAATATAAGTTTAACAAAATAAAAAGAGGCTGGCAAACCAGTTGGAATGCTAGCCTCTTTAGTGCCACAGGGACCAAACGGCCTGGAAAAAATCATAGCCGAAAATATAAACCTTGGTCCAAATGAGCATTTGGATCGCGGAAACGCCCGTCAGTAGCAAAGCGCGCGCAATCTTTTTGCGAGTTTGAAGAAAAATAATGACAGCAGCCGGACCCTGCCAAATCGCCAGCCACAGTAGCCAGCCAGCCATGAAGAGTCCGAAAACTGGGATTAGCCACCATCTTCTCTTGGCCTTGTCCCAGCTGACACTAACAATCCGGCGCGATCCGTTCATGGCCGTGAAATCCACGGCTGTTTTCTCGTCAGCAAAAACGATTCCGTAGTTGACGACCATACAGCCGACCCAAAGAAACAAAAAAATGTTTCTTTCACTCCAGCCGAATTCCAGCAGGAATCCCACCAGAACGGCCGTAACCAGCATAAGGATATACTCGAAAAACCAATAAGCACTCCAGCCGGCAGAGAATTTAAATCCTTCCTTCTTCATCTCTTCGGCGCTGTCGACGCCGAAGAAAATCTTCGCGATCTTCTTGGTTAGCGCCTTCATAGCTTCCTCCTTGTTAACTAGGAATTTTTTCGGTATTAATCATTCTCCAGAAAGAAACAATCAGATTGCCTAACCCCTCTCCGATTTTCTCCCTGGGAATGCAACATAACTCTTCCGACCGAGGTTTGAAATCTCGGCAGATCTGCGGCCGGTTTTTGTGATCGGCGCACCGGCCATCGTTTCCGAGTTTTTTACAAGTGAAGCTCCACATATCTCTCGTCGAGTTAAACCCGATTACTTTGAAGGGAAATCCTTCCGACTTCAAATACGCCTCGATTTTCTTTTCCGATGTCCATCTGTTGAAAACTTTGTTTTTGAAATACACCGAAAAATCACGGCAGCAGTACCCGAGATCCGGACAATGTTTCAAGCAATCGAATTCTTTGGGCATGGCCTGATCTCCTTTCAAAAAGGATTTATTTTTTATTCAAAGAACAGCCTATTTTTAAGGCATTTAAAGATACCATATTTTCCCAAAAAAATCAAGCCCTTGTATGGTCCAGGATGAGCACTGCAGGGCAAGGCCCCGCCAACTACCCGCCCCATTGCACTCCCATTAAATCTCCTATAAATTCTTGCCTAGGCAAGAATTTATAGATAAATTTTATGATTGATTTGTCTTGCCGCTCCATAGTGTGAAATTTTAAAAGCCCCGGCAGGTGTTCCCGCCGAGGCTTTTTGTATGAGCTCTTGAGAGCTCAAAAGTTGATATACGCTGAAGCCATATACGCATCAGCATGTCCGAGATATTGTTCCAGATCCTTGAACGGACGCTGCATATACGCCAGGTTCAATCCTCCGTTCTTGAGATATGCTCCTATGCCGGCCGTCGGACCAGAGTCGGCCCAACCTCCGTAGAGATAGAGGAAATCTTTCACAATTCCCTGCTCTATTCCAGCAAAGAACTGGTCATTTTTAAAACCGTCAATCTCCAGATGCTGCCAATCGGCGGCCAGTAAAGTCATCGGCAAAACTTGATATCCAACTCCCAGTCGATATGTATCCGTCCGGGAACGGGACTCTTCTATTTCCCTGACCAGGAGATATTCCCCTTTGTCTTTGCTCCGAGAGTATGAATAACTTCCCCCGAAGTTCCAATTCTTGTTGGGTTTATACAAAAACCCGCCTCCGACGGAATAGCCGTCCGATTTCAGGACGACCTCTTCCATTCCCCGCAGAAACAGCAAAATCTTTGATTTGAAAACTGGCTCATAAGCCAGTCCCAGATAAAGCTCGTCGCCTGAAAACAGCAAGTCTTTCCCCGCCCGCAATCCGTATTGAAATGCAAGTGAGGATACCGAATTTAATTTCAGACCGGGATTGAAGTCCGGATCCGGCAGCCCAAAGTCCGCAATCCCCATGTCGGAGCTCGCCTTGGAATAGGTTACTTCCAATACTCCACGCGGGAGTTTTCCGGAAACTGTTCCTGAATAAATGTTGATGCTTGGACCATTTCCGAAGTTGATGCGGCCGTAGGTCGCCGACGATCCAAGCTTGAAATCCTTGGCAGCCGCAATTGTCGCCGGATTGTTGGACGAGAATTCCGGCGCTGCTGTGTTGGCGTTCCCCATCCCAGCCACATCCGCCCCCCGCGGAACGTTGGCGATGGCGATGGCCAGCGCCGTTCCGAAATCCGCCGCTTGAATGTTCGTTGCAAAAAAACATCCGATTACCATCACCAAAGCCATCATTTTCCGCATTTCCTTTCTCCTCTCTTTTTTTATTCAATTTAAAAACTTCTATCCATAATCACGAACTGAAAATAATAGCATATTTAGCCAAAAAAATCAAACCCATTAAACGAATCCCCCTCCAGGGCAAGTCCCCCCGTCAGCTACCCACTCCATTACTCTTTTTTTAAAATCGACTTGGGAGACTCAAATCGATTTAAGACGCCGGGAAAGCTGGCCTGCGAAATTTACCAAACCATCTGGCAACACAATAACGAGCGGATTCATACCGCTCTCAAAATGCCGCCAAAGGAATTTACAAATTTAGCAGTCGCTAATTACAATTTAATAAAAAAATTAGTGTCTAAAGAAATGAGGGGAGGTACAATATTCATAATACTACCGTGAAATACTAGCGAAACAAAACACCCCTTGTGGAAACTCGCGAGGGGTGGATTTTTTTATCTAAGAAATATTTTTTACAGTCCATATTTCGCTTTGTTGGCATTGTGCTCCTCCAAAGTTTTGGAAAAAATAGTTTGCCCCGTATCCGGATCGCTCAAAAAATAATTAAAATCGGAATCCATAGAATAAATTGCCGCCTCTATAGCGGAAAGTCCCGGATTGGAAATTGGACCAGGTGGAAGTCCGACATTTTGATAGGTATTATATGGAGACTTTATCTGAGTATCAGCTATTGAATACTGTTTTTTGTTCTCACCCAGAATAAACGCCAGCGTGGCGCAGCTCTGCAAAGCCTGTCCGGCTTTGATGCGATTCCAAAAAATTCCACTCACTAGCCGGCGGTCTTCATCCGTTCTCACTTCTTTTTCAATGATGCTGGCCAACGTTATTATTTCATCCAGATTTTTACCCTGTTTTTCAATAGCCTGCCGATCCTCTGAGGTGTTTCGTTTTTCAAAATTATCCAGCATCTTATTGACAACATTTTCTGCGCTTGTCCCTTTGGCAAGAAAATAAGTATCGGGAAAGAGATAGCCTTCAAGATTTTTTGTATTTTTCAAAAAATCATATTTTTCTTTCATTCCTTGTGGCGGATTTTGGATGATTTCCAAAAACCCGGCACCTTCAAATCCATTGGCGGATAGCCGCTCAGCCATCTTCTTGCTGTCCCAACCCTCCGGAAAAGTTATTTTTACATAGCCAGGAAGAATGTTTTCTTCCTGAGTCAGCCGCAAGGCTATTTCCGGAATAGTCATGCTGCCATTTAAGTTATATTTGCCGGGCAAAAATTTGTTTAAAAATCCGTGGGTGCGGATATAATAATAAAAATACCAATCACTGGAAATCAGCCTTTCGTTTTTCAGTTTTTCCCCAATTTGGGCGTTTCCTTCGCCCTTCGTAATTTCAAAAACTTTGTCCTGCGCAAAATCTCCGTGTGAATAGTAAACCTGATAACGAAAATAAAAAAGCCCGCCCAAAAGGACAGCAACTGCGATCAAAATGATGATTATTTTTTTTGCCATTTATTATTCTCTGCGCTAGGCCCCGACCACCTGGACATAAATTTCCCGCATTCGCGCTCCATCCATCTCCGCCAGAAAAATACATTGCCTCTCCGTCAAAATCATTTTGCCTTTTTCGATCGGCAACGTTTCGCTTACCCCTCCCACCAGCATGCTTTTGCAGTGGGAATGACCATTGCTTCTGCCATCAGAAGTCTCTCTCCGGCTTATTTCAAACAAGTCATGGGAATAATTGTTAGTTACGGGAACTACCCGGTGCAAGACTTTCATGAAATCCTGGATCAACATCGGTTCATTATGATTCACCAAAATTGATGCAGTTGTGTGCGGCGCATAGACTAAAACTTGCCCTTCTCTTATCCCCGATTCAGAAATTATTTCCGCTACTTTTTCCGTTATATCGATAAATTCTATCTGACTGGTGCTTTTGACCTGGATTTTTTTGTTGTATATTTTCACCCCATTATAATTTTCCCATCATTGTTAAGTGATGATGGAAAAACTTGAAAAAATAATTAAAATTGATATTTAATTTTATTAATTGTTAAAACTCTAACGGGGCTCACTCCTTGGGAAGGGCTTTGCAATTTTTACCCCAATTAGACAAATAAAATTTCTAACGGAGTTCATATTTTTATTTTTTAAAAACCTTGGCAACCGCTTTAGCCACTCTGGAATCCAGCACTTCTGGTATTATTTTATCAGAGGAAGGTTTTTTTATCAAACTAGCAATGGCCTTGGCCGCTCTCAATTTATGCGCATCAGTTATTTGTTTGATTTTATTGTCCAAAACTCCGCGAAAAAGGCCTGGGAAAATCAAAACATTATTCAACTGGTTTGGATAATCCGACCGTCCGGTAGCGATAACGCGGGCTCCGCCTTTAGCCGCTTCCGCTGGCATAATTTCCGGAACAGGATTGGCCATGGCAAAAACAATCGGATCCCGGTTCATTGCCAGAATATCAAATTTAGAAAGAAGGTTCGGAGCAGAAACGCCAATAAAGACATCCGCGCCGCGAAGAGCGTCTTTCAGCATTCCATTTATCCCTTCAGGATTGGTCAGATGCGCGATTTCATTTTTGGCTAAATTCATCCCGTTTTTTCTTTCTTTATGAATTATGCCAGTGCTATCAGCTAAAATAACATTGCGCACCCCATATTTTATGACTAATTTTGTAATCGCTATTCCGGCCGCGCCCGCTCCGGAAACGACGACTTTTATTTTCCGATGATTCTTTTTGACAACCTTTAGCGCATTAATGAGTCCGGCCAGAACTATGACGGCCGTTCCGTGCTGGTCATCGTGAAAAACCGGAATGTCTAATTCTTTTTTGAGCCGCTCTTCAATTTCGAAACATCTCGGCGCGGAAATGTCTTCCAAATTTATCCCGCCGAACGTCGGCGCCAAAAATTTTACTGTTTTTATTATTTCCTCGACGTCTTGCGTAACCAGAACGATCGGAAAAGCGTCCACTCCCCCTAATTCCTTAAACAATAATGACTTGCCTTCCATCACCGGCAGCGCCGCCTCCGGACCAAGATTTCCCAGTCCCAAAACAGCCGAGCCGTCAGAAACTACCGCTACGGAATTTCTGCGAATAGTATATCGAAAAGAAAGTTTTTTATTTTTAGCAATGGCTTTTGAAACTTCCGCCACGCCGGGCGTATACAAAATCGGCAGGCTTTTTTTGGTCAATTTCTGCTTAGCTCTAATCTCGATTTTTCCGCCGATTTTTTTGGAAAGACTTATTGCCTCATCCATATTTTATTTATTGAGTTTCAGTTTTCGATACACGCTCCCGGCCGCCACCGCTCCTTCGGCCACCGCTGTGATGATTTGGCGGAATTTATTAGAACCGGTTGTGACATCTCCGGCCGCGTAAACGCCATCCACATTGGTCGACTGCGCCTGATCAACGATAATATAGCTTTGCTCATCCAGCGCGACGCCCAGATTTTGAGCTATCATAACGCCGGGCGTCGTCCCAACTTCAATAAAAACACCTTGGACTGCCAGCTCTTTCCTGCCATCCGGCGATTCATAAATCATTCCGGTCACTTTTTGATCGCCGACTATTTCCGCCACATTCGAGCAGCAAACCATTTCAATCTTTGGATTATTTTTTATTTGCTCTTCCCAGGCCGGTTCGAAATTGTAAGTATCACGATAAAGAAGCGTGACTTTGTTGGCAAATTCCGTGAGATGAATGGCCGCCGTCGCCGCCGCATCCCCGCCACCGACCACCACCACGTCTCGACCGCGGAAAAACATCGCATCGCAAGTCGCGCAATAGGAAACTCCTTTGCCGATGAATTTATTCTCACCGGGAACGTTCATTTTGCGCGCTTTCATGCCCAGCGCCAAAATTATGCTTTTTGAAAAATATTTTTCTTTTCCAGAAACAACTTCGAATCCTTTTTCAGTCTTACTGACCGCCGCCACGTCAGATTTAATTATTTTCGCACCCAGGTGGTGCGCGTGATATTCAAATTTTTCCATGAGGGTTCTCCCGGAGATAGAAATTTCTCCTGCCCAATTCTCAATTTCCGAAGCTTCAACCACCTGGCCGCCGATCTCATTGCCGATTATGATGTGATCCAGCTTATATCGCGAAGCATAGATGGAAGCGCCAAGTCCCGCCGGCCCGGCGCCAATGATTATTAAATCTAAAATTTTCCCGCCATTTTCCATGTTTTTTATCTATTTTTTATTATTTTCGTTCAAAATTCTCTGGACCTGATTGACAACGTCATTGATCTGCGGATTGGCGTTGCCCGCCGCATTTTGCAGATTGCTGTTTGCGTTCAAAATGTTTTGATAAGGAGTTACGATATTTTTCATGAAGTACGGCAGATAAATGACTCCTAAAATAAGCGGGGCTACCACTAAAAAAAGATACACTACGCTTAAAATATTTTGAAAAGTCACATAGCGATTAACCCTTTTGGACATCTGATGAATTTCCCGGGTCAATTTTACGTTTTCCTGGATCAGCTGTTCCAATTTTTCTTGCTCCGAGTTTTTCGCCTCTTCCGCCATAAAAGCAGGCTTAGATATTTTTTAGGGCTTCCTTGAGAACGTCTTGGCTTTGCGTTCCCGTGAATTCTTTCACCACTTTCCCGTCTTTGAAAATCTTAAGCGAGGGAATGGACATAATAGAAAATTTGGAAGAAGTTTCTGGATTTTCATCAACATTCATTTTTCCCACCTTGGCTTTATCTCCGATTTCTTCGGCCAATTCTTCAATTATCGGCCCCATGACCTGGCAAGGTCCGCACCAAGGTGCCCAGAAATCAACCAAGGTGGGCTTATCGCTTTTTAAAACTTCCGCCTCAAAATTTTGATCGGTAAATTGGTGTGCCATAGGTTTATTGAAATTAGTTTGATTATATCCAATTATAAATCAAATATCCTCCGATGAAAAGCATTATGCCGGCGGCGATGGCATGCAGCAGACGCAAGTTTTTTTGGCGCCAAGCTTCCATTTTCCCCATTCTAGCCGAACCGAAATACATAATGCAAGTGATTATGAGCATTGGCAGAACAAAAATGAAATTATACAAGACTAGAAACGGCAAGGTTTTTCCCATGCTCGTTTTCTCCGCCAGGAGGCTAAGTATGACAATATACGGTCCGCTCGAACAGGGAACCAGAAACAGACTGACTAGAAAACCGGCTCCGAGCGCCCCAAGTGGACTCGTCACTTTTTTTATGAGTCCTTGCATTTTCGGCCGCCAGGACAGCGGCACTTCCATTATGAAAACTTTGCCATACCAAAAAACATCCTTAAGATTGGCCAGCCCAATGGCGATGGAAAGTACGCCAACGCCAAGCGATATGAATTTTGGCAGACTAAAAACAGTAATTGCCTTATAGAAACCGAGTCCCATCATAAGATAAGAGGTGAATATGGCCAGCGAAAAAGCCAGTCCGGACAAAAGCGCCTTATTCTTCCCCTTGGCGGACATAACGGTGGCTAATAGCAGAATGAGAACCGCCAGCGCGCAGGGATTACTGGCATCCACGAACGCCGCGCTGATCAGCAATGGGATCGGCAAATTCAGATCTTTTTTGGGAGTGACAAGCGTTTGACTGTTCTTCGCCTCAAGAGATTTCTTAACTGATTCTGGAGTCGGATAATCCGCCGCATTGGCATTTCCGATTTCTGAAATGAAATTTTCAATGATCTGCTGGTCGCCAATGAGCATGCGATCGGCAAAAAAAACTACCGGCCATCCTCTGTTTTCCGGCTTAACTTCAAACGCGTCAAAAAATTCATTAAGCTGTTTGAGGTTGTCAGGATTGGCAGTGTCTAATTTCTTGATTTCGTAATTATTGTAAATATTATTGGCCTTGAAATACTCGTCGACTTTATAACAATGAGAGCAGGTTTCGGAATAAAAATAAAAGGCCTTCTTTTTCGAGGCTTGAGCTGAAACTGTTAACGGTAAACTAATAACCACTAAAAATATTACGGCTATTTTTGCAAATCTATTTAATTTTAAATTTTTAACTTTCAATTTTCAATCAATTTTAAATGTCTAAATTTTAAAATTTTATCATTCAGATTTCATTTAAAATTTGGAGTTTAAAATTTAAAATTTATTTTCCAAACCTTCTTTGCCGCCGGGAATAATCCGCCAGTGCTTCATTGAAAAATTTTTCGCTGAAATCCGGAAAATTCAGATCGGAAAAATAAAGCTGCGCGTCCGCGCTATCCCACATCATAAAACCAGCGCTCAAGTGCGGTTCTCCTCCGGTACGAATAACGTAATCGACTGCCGGAATTTCCCTGGTCATTAGATTTTCTTTTATCATCTTGGTTGTGATCTTGGTTTTTGACTTGTACCTGTCATTTATGTTCTGAACGGCCCGCATCATCTCATCGGTTCCGCTATAAGCCAACAAGAGATTCAAAATTTTTTTTCTGTAATTTTTGGTTTTATCGATGAGCTCCTCAATGCTTTTTTTCAGCGTTTCGGGAAATTGTTCTTCCCAGCGTCCGATAACATTTATCTTCACCTCCTCATTTTTGATTTCTTCGCTTTCAATGAGCCTTTCAAAATATCTTTTATAAATATCCAAAAGCGCTCTTTTTTCCCGAAAGGGTCTTTTTTTCAGATTATCAAGGGATGATCCCCAGAAAGAAAGGCAGTGTATTCCCTTTTTTAGGGCAAAGCTGACTAGTTTTTCCAGATTTTTTGCTCCCGCTTCATGGCCTTCCCATGGATCAAGTTTTCTGGATCTGGCCCACCGGCGGTTCCCGTCGGGTATTATGGCAACATGATTTGGAATATTTTCAGATTTTTTTAGCATATTCAGATATTACCCTAAAAATTAAAGTGAAGCAATGTCTTTGCCTATTTTCCAGCATTGCTGTGTTTTAATAATCATAAATAAAAATTTTTGCTTCATTTTTGGAACAATTAAACGACAAATGACGTTGATTTCTAAAATTTTTCCACTTCTTTGATGAATTCTTTTAAAAGATCGCTTTCGTTTAATTTTTTTATCACTTCTCCTTTTTTCATAATGAGTCCCGCGCCTTTTCCCCCGACAATCGCGAGGTCGGCTTCTCTGGCCTCCCCTGGGCCATTGACCACGCATCCCATGACCGCGACATGGATATCTTTATCAAAATTCACCAGTGCGTTTTCAACTTTTTTGGCCAGGTTAATTAAATCAATTTCGGTTCGACCGCAAGTCGGACAGCTCGTGACGGTAATGCCTCTTTTTCTGATCCCCAAAGACTTCAAGATCTCCCACGCCACCTTTATTTCCTCAATCGGATCAGCCGTAAGAGATACCCGAAGTGTGTCTCCAATTCCATTATATAAAAGGTATCCCAGACCAATCGAAGACATGATTGTCCCGCGAAAAATAGTTCCGGCCTCCGTTACGCCGATATGCAAAGGATAATCAACCTTTTTAGAAAGGAGTTTATAAGCTTCAACGGTTCTTTCAACGTCCGAAGCTTTGAGTGAAATCGCGATATCTCGAAAATTCAATTTTTCCAAAATTCTTATATGCCGCATGGCTGATTCAACCATTCCTTTGGCGGTCGCCTGGCCGCCGTATTTTTTCAATATATCTTTTTCAAGTGATCCGGCATTCACGCCAATCCTGATGGGAATTTTTTTCTTTTTAGCCTCCCCAACAACTTTTTTTATTTTATCAAGAGAACCGATATTCCCCGGGTTGATCCTTAATTTATCTATGCCTTGCCTGATAGCTTCCAGCGCCAATTCATAAGAAAAATGGATGTCGGCCACAAGTGGAACGGAAATCTGTTTTTTTATTTTTCCCAGAGCCTTGGCCGCGGCCGTATCCGGAACGGCAACGCGGACCAGTTCGCAGCCGGCTTTCTGCATTTCCTTTATTTGCGCCACGGTTTTTTTTACGTCGCGCGTGTCCGTGTTGCACATGGATTGCACGACCACCGGAGCCGAACCGCCAATAAAAAGATTGCCGACTTTGATTTTTCTGGTTTTTCTTCTTTTTATCATGGCATGTGCGAATTAATAATTAAAATTTCAATTCCGCGAAGTTTTCTGCCATCATTATACTAGTCTGTTTATAATATAATCCCCGATTCCCAGAAGAAACTCTTTCGCTTCTTTTTCCATTCCCGGCCAGAAGCTTGACGATTCAATCGCCTTTTTTCCTTTTTCAACCAGCCTCATCGACAATTTTTTGGCGTAATCCAAAGAACCGGTCTCGATCATAACCCGTCTGAAATTATCCAGATCTTTTGCCGTCAGGTCTTTTTTACCGAGTGTATCGTTAAGAATTTTTTTCTGATTTGCGTTCGCTTTTTCAAAAGCCTTAACCACTAAAATAGTCTGTTTTCCCTGCCGAATGTCTGAACCTACCGATTTACCAAGTTTTTTTTCATTGCCGAAAATTCCCAAGATGTCATCTTGTATCTGAAAAGCGATCCCCACAGGAATTGAATATTCACTGAAAACTTGTAACAATTTTTCATCCGATCCGGCTAGAATAGCCCCGAGATGAAGTGGTCCTTCAATCGTATATTTGGCAGTTTTATTCTCATACATCTTCAATACTTCTTTTTCCGTGGCTTTTCCTTTGTTTTCGATATAGATATCTTCCGTTTGACCGATCACCGTGCAGGAAATGATGTGCTGGAGCCTGGCTAAAGCCTTGACAATAAGGCTTGGATCGAATTCAGACTCATAAATTATCTTATTGCCCAGCGCCGCGATCATGTCTCCAACAATGATGCCTATTGAATTTCCAAAATGCTGATGATCCCGATTTTTCAGGAATTTTTTTCCGATGCTTTTGTAACGCTCATGGATTGTGGTCACGCCGTGCCGTTTTTTGTCCTGATCGATTATGTCATCGTGGATCAGCAGAAATATATGGATCAATTCGATACTGACGCTCGTTTTAATTATCTTTTCGAATTCTTTTCCGCCGGCCGCCAAATATCCATAATACATGAAAATTGCCCGGGCGCGCTTTCCGCCGGAAAGGGTTATTTTTCCGACATGCTTCAAGGCTTCCGCGATCGTTTCATCGGTATCTTCGGCTTCGTCGATAATTTTCTTGAAATATTTTTCTATTTCAGGATTTATCTTCTTCTTCAATTCTTCCAGTTTTTTTACTACATCCACGAATTTTCTTTTTTTATTAATTAAAATATTTGCCGTATGGGTGATTTATGCCTAACAAAGACAGACGAACTCCTGATTTCCAGACTTGTCCCGCGCCAATTTTGACTTTGTAGCCTCAAGGGGAATCGAACCCCTGTTACAAGGATGACCTGCCCGCCATGCCTTACTTGTACCGAGTACGGGATTCGAACCCGTGTTACCAGGATGAGAACCTGGCGTCCTGGACCGGACTAGACGAACTCGGCATGCTTATGGCAGGCGGGGAACCTTGCGTCCTAGCCGCTAGACGATGAGGCCATTAAAAAATTAGAGGAAATGAAAAAGACCTGGCACCCCTGACTGCCGGCAGGCAGGCAAGACCAAATTGAACGAACGCGGCATATACCGTTGGACGAACAAATAATGATTCGGTTGCGATAATAACATTTTACCTAAACTTGAGAAAAAATCAAAACGTTCCGGCTTTGCTCCGGAGTTGTCCAATTGATTATGCGATGAAAATTTATACAGTTCTAAAGGGTTTGCTTTTCCATTCTTTATTCTGCCGGCATATCAGTTTTTCAGCCTTTTGCGGTTCCCCCATTATTTCTTCGACAATTTTTTCCATTCTCATCCCCTGAGAGCCTTTTACCAGGACAACATCTCCCTCTTTCATTATCTCCTGGAGTTTCTTTCCCGCAGACATCGGATTATCAAAAGAAAAGATATTTTCTTTTTTGAATCCGCTCCGTTCAAGCTCGGAAACGGCAAACTTCATGCGCGAGCCTACCGAAAAAAAGATATCCCCTTTTATTTCCATAAATTTCTTCCCAATATTCCGATGGGTTTTTTCCGTTTCCCCTCCCAACTCCAGCATGTCACCCAACACCGCCACTTTACGCGGAAATTTTCCGCCGGCAGCGGATATTTCCCCCAAAACTTCCAGCGCCGCGTTAACCGCAGACGGAGAAGCGTTGTAGGTGTCATCGATTATATGAGTATTTTTTATTCCCGCTATCAAATTAAGTCTGGAATGAGGAACGGAAAAATTTCTGAGGATGGCTGTCGATTCGACCAAATTTATTCCAAATTCAACTCCAACCGCAACCGCCACCAGAGCCGGATATGCCTGATGTCTGGCCAGGACATTATCAAGTCTCACCGGCAGATTTGTACCTTTATAATTCAGCTTGAAACCCAATCCCCTGATTTCGCGGTTGTCGGAATAATTGAAAAAGATATCGCTGGCCAGCAAGTCGGAACCGTCAGAAAAACCGAAGGTGACCAACCGGCATTTGACTTGGTTTTTCAGCTTTCTAATGTATTCATTGTCTAAATTAACGATCGCCAGTGATTTTTCGTTCAAATCGGAAACAAGAGACATTTTCTCTTTTGCCACCCCTTCCAAATTTTTGAAAAACTCTATGTGGCTGAAGGAAACTTCCGTTACTATTCCAACATTGGAATGAATGATGCTTGTAAGATATTTGATGTCCCCCGGACGATCGGCCCCCATTTCCAAAATCAAAATTTCCGGATATTCAATAGGAAGGATGATGACGATCAACCACTTGAAAAAAACACCCAGCCAGCCCCAGAAAGAACCTCTTCCTGACTCCGCCCCGATGATGGTCAGCGGCACTCCAATTTCGTTATTATAATTTTTTTCACTCCTCCTCACTCTGAACTGGGATGACAAAACGGTAAACACCGCTTCCTTGGTGGAAGTTTTTCCGACTGACCCGGTGATGCTGATGATCTTGGGATTATATTTTTTCAAAACTAAAATTGCCATCAAGCGCAGCAATGATCTCAATAAAGTCATTTTCTTTGGCTCTGAATCTTCCATTAATTTGGAGTAATTTATTATTAATTTTCCCGAGGTTCAACGCGGAAATATAAGGCAAAATCAGTGCTTTTTATTGTCTGATTTTTTTTCCGCTTTCTCCGGAGCAGACTGGCTGACGATTGGCTGAATTTCCGATTTTTCTTTTTTGGTGAAACTTTCGTTAAGAGTATGCGTTTGGTTGAATTTATCCAAATCGGATTGAGTATATTCTTCAGTCGGCTCTACATTATAATATTCTAACAGAAATTTCATCAACTCTCCAAAAGTCGGAGCGGCGCTTGATTCGGCCCACTGAACATTTTGCGGATTGTCTATTTTTACCAGAACGGTAAATTTTGGATTGTTCAGCGGCGCGAAACCGGCAAAAGTTCCGATTGTTCTTCCTTCCTCGTATCCTCGGGAATTGCTGCTGGCTACTTGAGCCGTGCCGGTCTTTCCTCCCACCAGATATCCCGGAACGTTCGCCATTTTTCCATGTCCCAAGACAACAACGTTTCTGAGCAACTGCGAAACTTGCAACGCGGTTTTTTCAGTGATGACTCTTCTAACCTCCTGGGTTTTCATGTCCTCCTCGCTTCCGTCAGCATGGATTATTTTCTCGACCATTTGCGGTTTGACCAAAACTCCCCCATTAGCAATCGCGTTATAAGCCGAAATCAGCTGGATCGGCGTGACGGAAATGCCCTGTCCAAAAGCGGCCGTAAAATATTGAATATTGCTTTTAAAATTTTCTAGGTTTTTTAGATTTCCGCTTGCTTCCGCGGCTGTATCAATTCCGGTTGCTTCGCCAAATCCAAACCTTTTTACATAATCAAAAAAATTTTTATTTCCCACCAGCTTCTCGACAAAAATAGCGCCGGTATTGAGTGATTTTTCCAGAAGTTGAGACATTGTCTGAACTCCATAAGATTTTAGATCGGAATTTTTTATCGTGTAACCGGCTTCTTTCACGGCTCCCGTATCGACAAAAGTTGTCTCTGGACTGACCTTGCCGCTGTCCAGGCCGATTGCCAGCGTAATTGTCTTAAAAACAGATCCGCACTCGTAAGCATCGTTCACTGCTAAGTTTTTATAAGCCGACATATCATCGACTTGAGAATAGTTATTCGGATCAAATGCTGGGTTGTTTGCCATCGCTAATATTTTTCCGGTGCCCGGATCCATGACAATGATCGATCCTCCCTCCGCCCGATATTTTTCGATGGCGCTTTTTAAAAGTTTTTCCGCTTCAAATTGAATGATGTGATCGACTGTCAAGACAAGATTGTCTCCGTCTTTTGCTTCTTCCATTTCTTTTTGACCGACGGCGATCCACCTGCCTCCCGAATCCCGGCTTTGAAAAATAGTACCATCTTCTCCTTTAAGTATTTTTTCATAATTGGCTTCCAATCCATAACGTCCGCTGAAATTATTGCCGTTCCATCCGATAAAGCCCAATATATGAGAAGCCAGTTCTCCGGAAGGATAATAACGATATTCCTCGTCTGACAATTTTACCCCTTCCAGCTTAGCATCCCTTATCTCCTGGATTTCCGAATCGCTTAACCGATGTTTTAAAATTTCATACATATCATCCGGATCGCTCAACTTTTCAATTAGTGCCGATTTGTCAATCTGCAATATTTGTGAAAGAGCGCCAGAAACAGCATCAGGATTTTTTATTTCTTTCGGAACGGCATAAGCTATCATGGCTTCTTTATTCACGGCCGCCGGATATAAACCGTTTTTGTCCTTAAGATATATCTCCCCTCTTTCCGGAACAAGCTTTTTAAAAATCGTGTGCTGATCTTCGGCTAACATTTCATAATACGCGTGCGAAACGACCTGCAACTTATAGAGCCGAAAAGTCACGAAAGAAACGGCCAAAAAAATAAAAAAAACCAGTCCGCTCATTCTCCAGTTCGAAGGGCTGGTTCTCTTCAGGCTGCAATATTTACCCGATGAAAATTTTCTGTTTATAATTGCCGCCATTTTAATATTATTAAGCTTGCCAGCGTATCAACAGCTCCGCGCGTGAACGCGGCCAATCCTATCCGCAAAAGCCCATTCAGATTTTATTGACATGAGACTTGCGCGAAGGAGCCTGGATTATTTCATCGCCACCGGACCGGCAATGTCCAAATAGGATATTTCTGATGAGCTGACCAGATCCAAACCTTCAGTCGCCTTTTCAATATTGTACATGGACCTAAGCTCCACTTCCTTGATTTTCAGTTTATTCACTTCCTTTTCTGCTTCCTGGATTTTGTTTTCCATGTCCTTAAGCGCGTAGCCTTTCGTGGCTATTGAATTAACTTGATACAAATATAAAGCTCCCGTCAAAAAAACCATCGCGATCAAAACAAAACTCGCGATGGCCAAGCCCGAGTAATTTTCTTCTTTCTGAACTGATTTTTCTTTCCTGACAAAAACACCGCCGGCAAAAGAAGATTTCTTTACCGCTTTCGAACGCGTGTAATCCCCCTTATTCCAAAAACAGGAATTTTGAATCACTAATATCCGCGACATTCATTTTCAGTCCCCCTGAAAATTAATTTGTTTGTTTATGTTTGTTTTTCCCAATTTTGCCGAAATTTTTTATTTCGCTGCAAAATTGAGAATCCATGCGCCAATTTAAAATGAATCATTTTCATTTTTCCTCATAAAGCCGAAACAACTGCGTGACATTATCTCTTCGTTTATTCCGGCTCTATTCGAATTGATGCTGGATATTCCTACATTTTTTCGCATATCCGAAGCTTGGCGCTCCTGGCTCGCGGGTTTTCTTTGATTTCCCGTTCGCCTGGAACGATCGGCTTCTTGGTGATTATTTTTACTTTCGACTTATGAGTGCAACGGCACTCAGGAAAGTTCGACGGGCAAATGCATCCCCTAGCATTTTCCCTGAAAATATTTTTAATAATTCTGTCTTCTAATGAATGAAACGCGATTATTCCCAGCCGCCCGCCGGGCGCCAAAATATCGATAGCCTGCGGAATGAATTTTTCCAGATTTTCCAGTTCCTTGTTGACGTAAATCCTGAGCGCTTGGAACGTTTTAGTGGCAGAAGAAATTTTTCCGCGCCTGTATTTTTCCGGAACGGCATTTTCGACTATCCCTACCAACTCCAACGTAGTTTCTATTTTTTTAATTTTTCTAGATTCGATTATTTTTCTCGCTATGGATCGCGCGAATTTTTCTTCGCCATAGCTCTTCAAAATCTTTTCCAGCTCATTTTGAGCATAATTATTGACTACGTCTTTGGCTGTAATTTCGGCGTTCGGATCAAGCCGCATGTCAAGCGGAGCTTCTTTTAGAAAACTTATTCCGCGTTTCTTATCCTCCAACTGGTCCGAGGAAAATCCGAGATCGGCCAAAATAGCATCTGCGGCTTTCACCCCCAGCCCCCCTAAAATACTTTTTAGGTTTACGAAATTGTCTTTTACTAAAAAATTACCAGCTTCTAGTTTCAAAATTCCAAGCTTTGAACTTTGAACTTTGAACTTTGAACTAAATTTTTCTATTGCCCCTTCATCTGCATCCAAGGCAATTAATATGCCTTTTTTTCCGATTCTTCTTATGATCTCGCTCGCGTGTCCGCCTCCCCCCAAAGTGGCGTCCACCACGGTATTTCCTTTTTTCAAATTTAATCCTTCGATCGACTCTTTTAGCAAAACCGGTTTATGTATAGTCATGGTGCCCAATTATGGATTACGCATTATGAGTTATGAAATTCATTCTTTATTCAGGGCTCAGAGTTCATAATGCGTTAATAGACCCCGAGCTTTCCAAGCTGTTCCGCTATCTCATCCGTATTTTTTTCCGCGCCTTTTTTATACTCTTTCCATTTATTTTCGTCCCAGATCTCCAGCCGGTTATAAAGTCCGGCGATAACCACTTCCTTTTTCAGTCCGGCATAAACTTTCAGATAATCCGGGATGAGAACCCGGCCCTGCTTATCCACTTCCACATCAGTCGCGCCAGCCAACATGGTTCGGACAAAACTTCGAGTAGTGGATTCTCCGACCGGAAGTGTTCCCAATTTGTCCGCCAATTTTTCCCAAACTTTCATCGGGTAAATGAACAGGCATTTGTCGAGTCCCCGCGTCACAACAACTTTATTTTTCAATTCACCGCGAAATTTTGACGGAACCGCCAATCTTTTTTTCAGATCAATTGAGTGTGAATATTCTCCGATGAACACCTGTTTGAATTATGAATTATGAGTTCTAAATTATTGGTTACGAGCCTGACATTTTTTTACTATGGCTACTAGAATTGCAATTATTTGATTATTTTCTTCTAACAGATTTTTGAGCTTTTCATTTCTAACAAATCCCGCCTCAACAAGCATTCTTAGCCAAAACATTGTTTCGCGCGCTTCTTTCTTGGCTATATTCATGTGATAAGCAAACTCTTTCTTTGAGATTGCCCCTTGCGCCTCTGCCACATTTGCGCCTATAGAAGTTCCCGATCTTACAACCTGTTTACCGATCGCATCAGTTGATATATTTCTAGAAAGAGCAGAAACCATCTTTACAATGCGGACACCAAAACAAAATGATCGTTCCCCTATATCATTTCCTTTTGGATATTTCATAACTCGTCATTCAGCATTCGTAATTCAGTTTCCACTTTCCCCCACTTATTTACAACTTGGCTCTATTCTACTCCACTCATCATTACCTCGTCAACCAGTCTGCCGGCAAGCAGACACTTTTTTGAAAAATCAAAAAACAGCCCGTTTTTGATGCTGTTTAGTAATTTATTATCACAAGTTATCCACAGTTTCGAATTTAAAACAAAGAAATCCTGGATGAAAACGCAGTTCATCCAGGATTTAAGGATTTCTTATCTTCGTTCTTTTTTCTTTTGTTGCGCTGCTTCATGTAAGCCGCGGCAACTATGGCGGCAATGGAAGCGCCGGCAACAATTTTGGTCCACATGCGGATCGAACCGGGCTTTCTTTCTTTGAGCTGGCTGTCCGCGATCCTTTTTATTTCATCGAGGAAGTGTTGATATTCGGAATCATATTCCGCCGGCTGGCCGTAAATTGCCAGATAAATTTCTTCCAGCGCGGTAACTGCTTTTTCAAATTTTCTTTCTTTGAACAGATCCGCTACTGCTTTCGCTTTACGCGATTCTCCGACATTCTCTATCGCCGAATGAAATTCTTTTTTGAGCTGCCTGTCTTTGCAGGCTTCTTCGCAAATTCTTTCTAGTGTCTTTATGGACTCTTCAAATTCCGGCGCTTTGATGACTGCTTCAAAAATCGCCGCGTCTTTCAAATCGCACACTGATTTGAGACCGAAAACTGCCAAGCGAAATTTAATTTCCAATATGGAATTCATCGTCCCCTCCTGATTTTTTTGCCTATATTAAGGTACGTTCAATGGCAAAGGAAAATTACCACTCGGGTTAATATACACCAACGCGCAAAAAAAGAAAAGCAATCCATTCTGGATAAAATGGCTCCTGGGAAAACACGTTCTGGAAAAAATATTTTGTCGGGGTGTGGAAAATTCCTGCCTGCCGGCAGGCAGGGAACTCCAACTATCCCAGCACCAATCCCTCTAGGCGGGATGGTGCGGGACACGCAAGACCCTTGCTTCGCACTAAATTTTTCGATTTTTATATTTTGGTCGCAAATCCTGGACGAAGCTCGAACTTTTTTTGAAAATTCGGTTTAGCCTCCGCCCCGCTTCCGCCCGCAAACTTTGAAGAAGTTTGCGTCCCAAAACAGAAAAATTTTCCCACACTTTTTTGATGTCGCGCGCCCGATTTTTTTCTTTTAAAAAGGAAAAGAAAATTTTTCGGTTTTGGAGTTCCGCTTGGCGGGACGGCGGAAGCGGGGCTGCGGCAGAATGAATTTATATCAAGGGAAAGCGTGCTTGCCCCAAATCCCACCCGTGCGCGCACGCTAATCAATCATAGCTCCCGATTTGTGTTTTGGCAAAAAAACACGATCAATCTCTTTATTAATTTTTTACCTTTGTCCTTATTTCCCATAAGCCTTGCGCGCTTCTCCCAATGTTCGAGGATATTTTTTATATGAAAATTATATTTTTTCAATTCTTTTTTTAGTTTTTTCTTTCTCTGTTATTTTATAAATCTTACCATTAGGTAAATCAACTATCCATTCCGCGATATCTATCCATTTGGTCATTTCCTTAAATGTTATATTAATACCGCCTTCGGTATTTCGACTGGCATATTCTATATTTTTTGCATAAGATCTAGCTCTCGGCAAGTTTTCTGGATCGTAACTTGAATCATGCTTGGGATTAACCCATGCACCTTGATACTCTTGCGACTGAAAATAAGGTCTTACAAAGTTAGCTTTCTTTTGGAATCTTTCTGAAAAGGGATCACATATGACCAAAGTTTTAACTGGATCGAGCCAATGACTATCGCCTGCTGCAAAATAAGCATTCCTTCCCCATATTAAATCTTTCGGGTTAAATTGATTTACATTATAGGGAATATGAATTTTATATTTCTTGCCCTTTACTCTTTCTTTTCTTATTTTTTTTATCATCTCGGCTCTTTCTTTCGGCATATCCACTCCACTCGTTTGTGTTATAAGCCGATCTCCGTATATGGCTCTATATGCCCCAATTACTGTATTTAGTTTATTCTTATCAGAAAAATTATTCTCTGTTATTTCATTTATTAATCTTTTAAGTTCCGCTTCTTCATTTTCGGAAAATGGCCGCAATTCCTCAGCTTCTATTGTATTTTCAGATTCTACATCTTCTTCTAATTCGCCATATTTTGTTTCCCAGATACGCCGTTTATCAATAAATATTCGTATATTTTCTGGAATTTTATCTTTTATATCAATTGTTTCAACCTCATATTTACCACCACTCTTTAAAGTTTTAATTTTATCTTTTTGATCAGGTTTTATTTTTTTAATTTCAAAATCAATTCCCTTGGCTTCCTCGGCCACATTATATTTTTCAGTTTTCTTCTCATCTCCTAAAAAATTTCTAGCATTTTCTTTGGACTCTTTTCTTTTTTTCTTCAATTCATCGGCAAGATTCTTTCTATAATTCTCAAAATCAAAAGAGAATTTCATAATAAACAAAGATTATTTTATTAACTCCTCAACTTTTACATTTAACGCTTTGGCGATTTTTTCCAAAGTAATCAAAGACGGATTCCGAAGTCCTCTTTCAATTCCACTGATATAAGTCGGGTGAACGCCAAGAATTTTTGCCAGTTTGCCTTGCGACAATTTTTTTGACAAGCGAATTTTTTTGACTCTTTTTCCGAATTTTTCAACTGTTTTCCGCATATTTGGTTATCCACAATTCCACGCTCTTGCCAATATTTTACCTCATATCGTATAATAGGTCTATGTAGAGTTATAGGTCTATATTGGGGAGTTCCTTTTTGCCGTCCGCAGATGGGTGGGTCGGGCCAAGGACGGCCCAAAATACAGAAAGAGAAAAAATCAAAAAGAGATTGCCCCGCTTCCGCCGTCCCGCCAAGCGGAACTCCAAAACCGAAAAATTTTCCATTCCTTTTAAATGAAAAAAATCGGGCGCGCGACATCAAAAAAGTGTGGGAAAATTTTTCTGTTTTGGAACGCAAACTTCTTCAAAGTTTGCGGGCGGAAGCGGGGCGGAGGCTAAACCGAATTTTCAAAAAAAGTTCGAGCTTCGTCCAGGATTTGCGACCAGATGAGACTTTCAGATTTTTGAGCGGTTTTTGCAGGCTCGCTCGCTCCGGCGAAGCCGTCGCTTCTCTCGCAATTTTGGCGGCGTTTAGCGAACAAATCAAAAGGCGGTTTGAAAGC